>TARA_B110000902_G_scaffold266739_1_pt1 | contig 11257 bp, 9 predicted proteins | sample TARA_B110000902 | Tara Oceans TARA_B110000902 (sample SAMEA4398009) | marine metagenome | biome: Polar Biome; feature: [SRF] surface water layer (ENVO:00010504); material: water (ENVO:00002006), including particulate matter (ENVO:01000060) such as... | depth 5 m | reverse complement strand
TTGACAATCCATGCCAATCTTTATACAAAGTATGCCACGCTAACTTATGGCCACCGCCCCATGATAAGAATATCTGGCAGCTTCGCTCAAATCATTCGCGCCTGGATGAAGCGCCACAACATTGAGAACCCAGAGCTAAGCAGCAAGCTAGACCTGATTGCCAACCAAGAAACTATTGCTCAAAGCCAATGGCGTCAACTATTAGCGCATGCCGTCAGCCTTACTCCCAACCAAGCCGCGGGCATACAGATAGGGGCTGAAGTAGAAATACAACACGCCGGAGTTTTAGGTTATTTAGTACTCAACAGCGAGACCATCGCCGACGCATTAGAAACCTATATGCTGTGCGAACGACATTTTTACAGCCTGAACTTTGCCCAATTATACTGCGGTGAAAAACAATGGACGCTTGCTTGGCCCGACCATCTTGGCAACGACAACGCATTATTTGTCCAAGTAGCATTTAGCGCACTGGTTACATTTATTCGTCATCGCTTTCCGGGGGCTTGCTCATTGCTAGCGGTGAGCTTCACTGGTGATGCGCCCGACAACATTACACCCATCGAACAATTTTTCGCTTGCCCAGTTAGTTTTAATTCCACCAAGCCCGGCATTACTTTTGACGCCAGCAGTGTGCATACTCCGATGCAACAACAGTTACCTATAGGCTTTCAAACAATGCGCCTTGCTCAACAGCAAGCGTTTTCAAAAGCCATAAAAATAAGCGACCCATTTTTACATCGTTTGCAACAAGTACTGCTCAAACTACTGCCTGAAGGTAAAGCCACCCTGCCCCATGTAGCCATCGAATTAAACAGCTCAGTGCGCTCGGTACAACGCAAACTAGCCGGTTACAATTTGTCTTATCAAACACTACTCAACAGCGTCCGTGAACAACTAGCACGGCGATATTTAACCCGCACAAATTTGTCATTAGTAGAATTAGCCCTATTACTTGGGTATTCAGACCAAAGTGCCTTTACACGATCATTTAAGGGCTGGACTGACACTAGTCCAAGTCATTTTAGACTTAAGAATAAGTAGCCCACAAAAAAGCCGAGCGTTACTCGGCTTTTCAATTCGCTTGATTCAATTAACTATCAAACTGAAAAAGCAACTCGTCTAATTTACGACTGATTAGTGTTTGCCTACGAATCATTTCAAGCTTAGGCCAAGTGCAGCGCTCGCCAGTATTGATAAGTTTAAGCATTCTTTCTTCAGTCGGCTGGGACAACAAACCAAATGGATTAGAGACTTTATAGTCAGGCAAAATATTAATATCGCCGACATAATCTTGATTAATTATTGAACGCAACATATTAGTTGCACGCGAAATAGCATGGCCCTTGGTATCAACTTTATCAGCGATACTAGACAAGGCGTTGATCCACTCTCTGGCAGACCGGGTGGTAGCATTAGTTAGCAGGCCCAAAGTAGATGTTTTACGCAAACCATCACTAACAAATGGCAATACATGGGGGTTAGTTTGGCTAACAACATAGTGATTCACCCCATATAGGCGTGCTAAGCGCTTAGCTGGCAAGTCGTCACTGACGGAACCATCCACCCACTGTCGCGACGGTAAATAGGCCATCGGATGTCCATATATGTCTTTTGTTTGCAAGGTAACCGGCGGAAAAATACCCGGCACTGCACAGGATGCCTTAACCGCGCTGCGTATTAGCACTGCAGGTGAAGTGATGGCATTAAGTAAGCGTGAGGTTTGATGAGTCTCCACTGGCGCTATCGAAACGTTTATCGCTCGGCCTGTTTTCTCAAACGCCTCCTGGAATGTCATGTCTGGGATAAACTGCTCCAAACCATATTCCAAAGTTTCTATCCGAGACATTGGCTCTTGCCCACTATCGGTAGGTAGGCGGCTGGTGAAATATTCCGGTTTAAATATATCAATCAGTTCGGCGTCGGTATGCGTGGCGATAACACTACCCACTAATGAGCCACCACTAGAGCCTGAAATAATAGTCGGCAATAAATCTGCTTCGGTTAAGGCTTTCGCCACACCAATATGAAAATAAAGTAGCGAGCCTGAACCGCTCATCATAAACGCAGAGCGTCCAAAACAATGGCTAGCACGGCGGAAGAAATCAACTTTTTCTTCTAAAGTAATATCACCGCTTTCATCCTCAGCCAACATCTCTAAGGTGTTAACAACTTCGTCAATATAGTTTTCGATCAAATGTTTGGTACCAGACTTAGCGTGGCCATATAAACCAGCGCTGCCCATACCACCCAGATTGCCATGAATACCTTCATTAAGATTAAACAATAAACCACGAATATCTCGACGCGCTTTTAAACTGCGCAGCGTATCCAAACGGCGACGAATCGACACATAATCATACTGACTAGTTTCATCTAAGCGGCGCCAGCGATCTAAACCATTACTCCTATCATAGTTGGCAGCAGCCTCTTTCCATTCGTCAAAACTTTGCGCTTTATTTATGACTTTGTTCAAGCTGCGTTTGGTATTAATAAGCATACTGTTCCTAGGCTTAACGCCAGTTCTATTGCATCGCTGAATAAGCTGTTAATTACACCATATTACAGCCCAAACATCTCACCATTTAGTGCCACTCAATAACTCATAAGGAGTATCATTTTGAGTTTATTTATTGACTGAACTTTTCTTTGCTACCACATTCTTGGCTGCCAGTTTTTTAGCTGCAACTTTCTTTGCAGCCGATTTTGCAGCGACGACTTTCTTTTTCGGAGCTGCCCTCTTTTTAGGTATTGCTTTTTTCTGCCCGACAGTTTTTTTGCGCAACAATGGCTTCGCTTCTGTGGACCCAGTAATACCGGCGGCCTCTTCTAACTCAACCAGCGCCGACTCCATATAATCAATAAGACGCTGTATTTGCGGCAGTGAACGACGACACGCCATAATCCCAAAATCAACATTTTTGTCATAGGTCACCATGGTGATATTGACTGCCACTCCATCCATAATAATAGACGCTGGGTAAGACCCTTCCATGCGCGCACCATTCCAATACATGGGCTGTAAAATACCGGGCACATTAGAAATAACGGTATTAAACGGCGGCATTTTACTCATCAAACCAAGCGGCACTAACAACATGCCAGGCGCCTGCATCAACATACTATAGAGTTGCGCTTCGTTTGCCGACATTTGAAAGAAGAACTCTTTGCCTGCACTAGCAGAATCCCTAATCGCAATCATCCGTTTTACTGGGTCGGCGATATTAGTGGCCAAATTTACGCTAATAGAACCCACCGCATTGGCCGAATCCATATCGCCTGGTTTGCGAAGCGACACCGGCACCATGGCTTTCAACGACTGCTCGGGAAGTTCTGCATGCTTTTGCATGTACTGTCGTAAACCACCTGCGCACATTGCCATTATCGCATCATTAAAGGTCGCATCAAAAGCCTTGCCGACCGCACGAATACGCGCAAACGGCCATGACTGGGCAACAAATCGGCGCGCACCTTCTACTTTTGTATTGATCGCGCTGCGTGGTACATCCATAAAAGGCAGCATTAATGCTCCCTCTTTGCCTTGCCACGCGGCAGCAGTGCGCCGCAAGGCTCCAACAATTTGTGCACTGCTATCAAAGGTCGACTTTAATCGATCGGCAACATTGCGCAGCTCTGGTTCACTATATGTTTTGGGGTGTTGGCGCCTCAAGGCAGCGCGATAACGCTCGCCTGCCGCTAATGACAACGGAGAATCTTTCAAGCGATCAGCAGGATCGCTCGATAGCATACTGCGAGCTATATGAATCGACGTGGCGCCATCTACTGCCGCATGGTGGGTTTTGGTATAAACCGCAAACTGGCGATTGGGTAACCCTTCGATCAAATGCATTTCCCACAATGGTCGGCTTCGGTCTAACAAAGTCCCATGTAAGCGCGACACTAATCCAAATAACTCCCGATAACGACCAGGTTTAGGCAACGCTGAATGACGAATATGATAGTCAGCATCCACTGCTCTATCACGCTCCCAATAGGTCGGGCCAGCTAAGCCCAAAGGGCCAGTTTTTAACGTATCTCCAAATGGCGGCTGAAACATATCGACCGTTCGAAGTATGTCAGCAAGACCATGTAAAAACTCTTGTTCATCGACACCATTGGGCAGGGTATATAAACTAACCCCTCCAACATGCATTGGCGTGTCGCGGCTCTCACCAGCCAAAAAACCGATATCGACTAAACTTAGCTTTTTCATAACTGCTACCTTATAAAGTATTTAGATCACGAAAATCTTATTGTTATTGTTATTGTTATAACTTTATTTTTCTCTGCCACTTATCTGGACAGTTACAGCATCAAGCACTACTTTTATAAATGCAACTTTTTAGCAAAACCCTCGTTAACGATCACTCTTAAATTTTAGCCACAAAAAAGCCGAGATAATTATCTCGGCTTTTTAACTTTACTAAGCCTTAGTGAGTTTGCTCTTCAGCTTCTTTTGCTTGCTTTTGCACTAGTGCTTGTTGATACAAAGCGTCAAAGTTAATTGGCGCCACTTGCAGCGGAGGAAAACCACCTTTAACTACCAAGTTATCTACCGCTTCACGGGCATAAGGGAACAAAATATTCGCCGCTACTGTGTTTAGCACTTGGCGAGTTTGATCTTCGTCTAAGCCATCACACAAGAACACGCCGCCTTGGTGCACTTCAACCAAAAAGGCTGTTTCGTCAGCGTTTTTAACAGTAATGGTTAAGCTTAAAAGAACTTCCCAGTTGAACTCGTCAATTGGATTTCTAGCCATATTTAGATCTAGATTTACTTCTGGTTTCCACTCGCCTTTAAAAGCGGCTACGCCACGAGGGTTTTCAAAAGAAACGTCTTTAATAAATATACGCTGCAAAGCAAACTTTCTTTCATCGGTTGGTGCTTCTGTTGCTACTGCTGCAGTTGGTGTTTCTTCAGCCATTTTGACTTCCTCGTTTATACTATTTGAGTTTTATAGTTCTAGTTTTTAATCAACTTGCCTAGCCAGAACACCATCTAATTTACCTTGCACATCCAAAGCATATAAATCGGTAAACCCGCCTACGTGTTGCTCGTTAATCCAAATTTGTGGAACCGTGCGCTGACCGCTACGCTCCATCATTTCACTTCTTAATTCTGGCTTCGCCGCCACATCAATATCTTCATAAGCAATGCCCTTGCTATTAAACAAGTCTTTAGCGCGCATACAATATGGGCAATAGGGTGTGGTGTACATAATTACTGCTGACATGATAAACCTAGCATTTAATATTCGTTTAACTATTTGCTTTTAACCAGCGGCAACTGCGAAGCCACCCACTCGCTAATACCACCAGACAAGCGATAAACCTGAGTAAAACCATCTGCGCGCAAGGTTCTACCTACGGTGGCAGAGTGTTGACCCATTTTACAGACAATAACAATGGGGGTGTCTTTCTTGTTTTCAAGCTCCGCCTTACGGGTAGCAATGACTGTCGACGGGATATTAATTGCATCAACTATGTGGCCAGTCTTAAATTCTGCGGCTGGACGTACGTCTAACACCACACCGGCTTGCTTATTCACCAAAGTGGTTAGCTCGTTAGTGCTGATCTGCGGGCCAGCCTTTTTACCCTCATAGTGCATTAAGCCACTTATTAGCAATGCGATTAAGCCAAACCAATACCAGTTGTAGCTAACAAATTGTAAAAACAGTTCCATGAAAACTCCAAAACGAAAGCTACCAACACTGGGAGCTAAAAAAAGCGTTGTAAGTATACACGGCTGCCAACCTAGGCTAAACCTTTTGCCCAGTTTTTAGCCAACCTAATAGCCATAAACTGCGCCAAGGGGTAAAATCTTCGCCTTGTTTGCCAACAAACCACCTAAATCAATGATGTGAGTACCCATGACAAGCTCAAACCGCAAAAAACCACTGGTTCTGCTGATTTTAGATGGCTGGGGGCAGCGCGATGAACCAGAACATAACGCGATTTTTCATGCCAACACGCCTTATTGGGACAACTTGCGGGCTAATGCACCGCAAACTACTGTCTCCGCATCGGGGCTAGACGTCGGTTTACCCGACGGCCAAATGGGTAATTCAGAAGTTGGCCACATGAGCCTAGGCGCTGGCCGCATTATTTATCAAAACATCTCCCGTATCGATAAAGATATTGACGATGGCGGTTTTTACCAAAACTCTGCCTTAACTGGCGCAGTAGATAAAGCCATGGCCAACGACGGCGCGCTTCATTTATTCGGCCTAATGTCGCCCGGCGGCGTCCACAGCCACCAACGCCACATTATTGCTGCCATTAAACTAGCCGCTAAACGTGGCTGCAAAAAAGTCTATTTACATGCCTTTTTAGATGGTCGTGATACCCCGCCCCGCAGTGCCCTGGCGTCACTGCAAGCAGCCGATGAAGCATTTGCCAAACACCAATGTGGCCGCATAGCGACAGTTGTTGGCCGCTATTACGCGATGGATCGAGACAACCGCTGGAACCGCGTACAGCGCGCCTACGACATGCTAACCCTTGGCGAAGCGCCCTTTAGCGCAGCCAATGCGAGCGATGCTTTAGCCAACGCCTATGCCCGCAATGAAGACGACGAATTTGTCGAGCCCACCGTCATCCAAGCCGACGGTCAAGCTAGCGCGAATATTAAAGACGGCGATGCCGTATTGTTTTTAAACTTCCGCTCAGACCGCGCCCGTGAATTGACTCGCGCATTTATTGAGCCAGGCTTTAACGGCTTCGAACGCAAAGCTATTCCTGCGCTAGCAGATTTTGTCAGTATCACCGAATACGCTGCCAATATTAACTCAACTATTGCCTACCCTACCGTGCATTTAAGCAATGTATTAGGCGAATATTTAGAAAGCCAAAATCTCAGCCAGTTAAGAATTTCTGAAACTGAAAAATACGCTCATGTAACTTTCTTTTTTAGCGGCGGGCGCGAAGAACTATTTAACGGTGAACAGCGGATCTTAATTAACTCACCTGACGTGGCCACCTACGACCTACAACCAGAAATGAGCGCGCCAGAAGTTACCGACAATTTAGTCGATGCCATCACCAACAAACGCTATGACGTCATCATTTGTAACTATGCCAACGGTGACATGGTTGGCCACACCGGCAATTTTGCCGCTGCCATGAAAGCTGCTGAAGCAATAGACGAAAGTGTACGTCGCGTTAGCGAAGCAGTGTTAGCCGCCGACGGCGAATGCCTAGTGACTGCCGACCACGGCAACTGCGAGCAGATGGTTGACGGTAACCAGGAAAAACATACTCAGCACACTACCGAACAGGTGCCGTTTATTTATGTTGGCAACCGCAGTGTTAGCATGCAAACCACTAGCGGTCGCCTCTGCGATGTAGCGCCAACTATGCTAATGCTACTGGACTTAGCCCAACCCACCGAGATGACGGGCCAGTCTCTGCTGCGGTTAAACTAGCCGATGCAGTTGATCACTACTAAAAATATTTTAATGCAATGTTTGCTTTGCCTAATAGCATTGTTAATTTTTAGCAGCCCAACATTTACCAAAGAAGTAAGCCCCGCTGATTTAGCCAAACTGCAAAAAGATATTTCACTACTAAAGTCGTCACTAGAACAATACAAAGGTCAGCGTGCGCAATTTAAAAAGGCATTAAAACGCAGCGAGCTTGCGATTGGCAAAATTGGTCGCAAAATTTCGGCTATAAAAGGCCAAATTATCCGCCAACAAAAACTGCTTGAAAGCTTAAAGCAACGCCAACAGAAATTACAACAAGAAAGTAACAAACAACAAACACTGATTGCTCAACAGATTCGAATAGCCTATCAATTAGGCCGGCAGAAAAAAATTAAAGTTATTCTTAACCAAGAAGACCCCGCCAAAGTTAATCGGGCAATTACATATTTAGATTACTTTAACAAAGCGCGCATTTCACTGATGACCGAGTTTGCCGCAACCATCACTGAACTGAATAGCCTTGAGCCTACAATTATTGAAGAGAAAACTAGGCTTGAAGATAGTCAAGGTGATCTAGACAAACAATACGCTAGCCTAGAACAAGAACGTTCAATACGTGAAGACGCTATTGCTGCCCTTAATGCCACTATTACAACTAAAGGCGCGCAACTTAGCGATGCTGAAAAAGAGCGTACCCGCTTAGAAAAACTATTAAAAGCGGTTGAAGAAGCCGTCGCTAATTTAAAACTACCGGCCGATTATAAAGACTTTGCCGAGCGCAAAGGCCAAATGAAGTGGCCAGTGCTTGGCCGCATTAGTAATAGCTTTGGTACGCCTCGTACCCAAGGTGGTATGCGCTGGCAAGGCGTTACACTTAAAGCTAAGCCGGGTAACAATGTGCGCGCAATACATCATGGCCGTATAGTATTTGCCGACTGGTTTGGCAGCTCTGGTTTATTAATTATTGTCGACCATGGCGAAGACTACATGAGCCTTTATGCTCATAATGAAAGCTTACTAAGAGAAACCGGCGACTGGGTCCGAGCTGGCGAGCCACTGGCAACGGTAGGCTCAAGCGGCGGCCAAATGGAACCAGCGCTGTATTTCGAGATCAGACATAACGGTAAGGCAATTAATCCTAAATACTGGATCAAATAATAGCGTTAATATACTGTCTCATCCTGTTAACCATACCAAGGCAATGCAATGAATCATTTATGTAAAAGTGTAATCACCTCGTTAGCCTTGCTATGCATAATAGCGCCGGTAGCAAGCGCTGAGCAAAGCAGCAACGACGACATAGCTAGCGAGCAAAACAGCCGAGTACCCCTGCTGGAGCTGCGCCGTTTTACAGACGCGTTTACCCATATACGCGAACATTATGTTGAAGAAGTCAGCGACCAAGAATTATTCGACTTAGCCATTCACGGCATGCTTACCGGTCTTGACCCTCACTCTAGCTATTTAGAGCCAAAAGAATTTGAAGAATTACAAGAAGACACCTCCGGTGAGTTTGGTGGACTGGGTATTGAGATAGATCAAGACGGTGGCTTTATTCGAATAGTCACCCCCATCGATGACTCGCCGGCAAAAAAAGCCGGCATTCAAGCCGGCGATATCATTCTCAAACTTGACGGCGAAAGCGTACGCGGCATGAGCATAGAAGAGTCAATAGATGTTATGCGTGGCGAACCTGGCACCAAATTAGACATGGAAGTGGTTAGTGAGGGTAGCAATAGCCCCAAAACTATTACCGTAGTGCGTGACATTATTAAAATCCCTAGCGTGCGCTCGCGAGCCTTAGAGCCAGGTTTTGCTTATATTCGTATTGCCCAATTTCAAGGCAAAACCGGCGATGAAACCAAAGCCGCTATCCAGAAATTTTTAGATGAAGAGCAAGAATTACACGGCATAGTCCTCGACTTGCGCAACAATCCTGGCGGCGTACTGACAGCCGCCGCAGAAGTTGCCGAAGCAGTGCAAGACGGTGGTCTAGTGGTTTACACCGAAGGCCGTAGCTCGGCCGATCGCTCTGACCTATTTGCCGCCGACGGTGACATTAGCGGTGGTGTGCCGGTGGTTGTGCTTATTAACGGTGGTTCAGCTTCAGCCTCAGAAATTGTCGCCGGTAGCTTACAAGACCATAAACGCGCCGTCATTATGGGTACCGACAGCTTTGGTAAAGGTTCAGTGCAAGCGGTTATTCAAGTCAGCGAAGACCACGCCATAAAACTTACTACCGCGTTGTATTTCACCCCCGAAGGCCGTTCAATTCAAGCCCTGGGAATAAAACCTGATATAGAAGTCGTGCGCGCCAAAATAGAAGTCATTAACGGCCGTAACTTTACCGAAGCAGATTTGTCTGGTCACTTGAAAAACGCCAGTGGCAAAGAAGAAAGTAAAGGTAAAGACCGCGCTAAAGATAAAGAACAACAAGAGTCACTGCTGCTACGTGACAATCAATTATATGAAGCACTAACCTTACTCAAAGGTTTACATATAATTAACCAGGGCAAAATTCAGTTGGCAGAAGCTAAAATTGAACAAACAATGGCAGAGCTAGAAGTTGATGCGCCTACAGGCGAACCTCTACTCCCTGAGCAGCCATAAACGCTTTGGCCTCAGGAATGGTGTGCTCGCCGAAGTGAAAAATACTGGCAGCTAACACGGCGTCAGCTTTACCCAGCTTTACGCCGTCAACCAAATGTTGCAAATTACCAACGCCGCCCGAAGCAATAACAGGTATCGGCACAGCATCACACACTGCAGCAACTAACTCTAAATCAAAGCCATTTTTAGTGCCGTCTCTATCCATGCTGGTTAATAGTATTTCACCGGCGCCAAAGTCGGCCATCTTTATAGCCCACTCAATAGCCTCTATGCCAGTAGGCTTGCGCCCGCCATGGGTAAATATTTCCCAACGAGGCACCTCGCCTTCAGTACTTACTTGCTTTGCGTCAATGGCAATAACAATACATTGCGAACCAAACTTAGCGGCCGCTTCACGAACAAATTCAGGATTAAAAATTGCTGCCGAATTAATCGCTATTTTGTCAGCACCGGCATTTAGCATGGTGCGAATATCACTTAGCTCACGAATACCACCGCCAACTGTTAACGGAATAAATACTTGGTCAGCCATCCGCTCAACGGTTTCTACCATTGTGGCGCGGCCTTCATGGCTGGCAGTAATATCTAAAAAAGTTATTTCGTCTGCGCCCTGCTCATTATATTTTTTGGCAACTTCTACTGGGTCGCCGGCGTCACGAATGTCGACAAACTGCACACCTTTAACCACACGGCCTTTATCTACATCTAAGCAAGGAATAATTCGTTTAGCTAAACCCATGGAAAATCTCTATTATTTAGTAAGAAAACTGTCGCAGTAAGCTTGCGCTTCACGCACATCTAAAGTGCCTTCATAAATAGCACGGCCAGTAATAGCACCCAAAATACCTTGCTCGCTCACTTCACACAGTGCTGTAATATCATCCATATTAGTAATGCCGCCAGAGGCAATAATAGGAATGCTAGAGGCATGGGCCATCGCTAAAGTCTGTTCAACATTAACGCCTTGCATCATGCCGTCACGGGCAATGTCGGTGTATACAATAGAAGATACGCCATCTTGCTCAAATCTTTTAGCAAGCTCAGACGCTCGTATGTCAGACACTTCAGCCCAACCATCGGTTGCCACTAAACCGTCTTGTGCGTCTAACCCAACAATAATATGGCCCTCAAACTCTTTACAGGCCAAGGTCACAAAGTCAGGGTCTTTAACTGCTTTTGTGCCAATAATTAAATACTCAACACCCGCCGCTAAATAAGCTTCT
>TARA_B110000902_G_scaffold266646_1_pt1 | contig 11264 bp, 10 predicted proteins | sample TARA_B110000902 | Tara Oceans TARA_B110000902 (sample SAMEA4398009) | marine metagenome | biome: Polar Biome; feature: [SRF] surface water layer (ENVO:00010504); material: water (ENVO:00002006), including particulate matter (ENVO:01000060) such as... | depth 5 m | reverse complement strand
TCGATTTTTCGAGTTGCAAATTTATATATTTTTTACAAAACTACAACCGTTTATTAATTTTATTTTTTATCATTAATAATGTAACTTATATTTGACGTCTAAGTCTAATATGTATAACTAAACTAAATTCAACTAAAATTATGGAATCAACCACAAAATCATCAGCCATTAATTACGGCCTTTACTTAGGAGCAATTTTATCAATCACAAGCGTGGTAATCTACGCGGTCAACCTCGATTTATTTACCGAATGGTGGCTTGGAATCATCCTTTTTGTTCTGGTGGTTGTTTACGGAGTTGTTTCAGCCTTAAAATCTAAAAAAATATTAGATGGGTTCATTAGTTTCAAACAAGCATTTGCATCTTATTTTATTACAATTGCCGTTGGAACTTTGATTGCTACAGTGATTGGAATCGCGATATTTACGTTTATTGATCCAGAAGCTGCCACCTATTTAAATGAAGAAATTTTAACTTTAACCAAGCAGACTATGGAACGTTTTGGAGCACCCCAAGAGGTGATTCAAGCAGCCATCGAAGAAGCGAGTACAAAAAACAACTTCTCATTAGCAATGCAAGGTCAAGCATTTATTTTTAGATTAGCTTTTTATGCGCTTATTGGTCTTATCGTCGCATTAATCGTGAAGAAATCTGATACTAAAGACGCTTAATTTCTTTACTTTTGATGTTCAAAAGTAAATTGAATGGATATTTCGGTAGTCATACCACTGCTTAACGAACAAGATTCTATAGAAGAATTAAATGATTGGATTGTATCTGTGATGCAATCCAATCATTTATCATATGAAATTCTTTTTATAGATGATGGTAGCTCCGATAAATCTTGGGACGTTATTAAAAATCTTCGCGCTAAAAACAGTCGCGTCATCGGTCTTAAATTCTCTAAAAACTTTGGAAAATCTCAAGCCTTACATGCAGGATTTGCCCGGGCTAAAGGCGCTGTCGTGATAACGATGGATGCTGATTTACAAGACAGTCCCGATGAAATTCCAGCGCTGTATCAAATGATAAAAGAGCAGGATTATGATATTGTTTCGGGATGGAAAAAGAAACGATACGATTCGTTTTTCGCCAAAAACATGCCTTCAAAATTATTTAATTGGGCCGCAAGAAAGATCTCTGGACTTTCGCTTCATGATTTTAATTGTGGATTAAAAGCGTACCGAAACGAAGTGATAAAAACGATTGAGGTCTATGGCGAAATGCATCGGTATATCCCTGTGTTGGCCGTCAATGCTGGCTTTAACAATATCGTCGAAAAAGTAGTCATTCATCAAGCGCGAAAATACGGAAAAACAAAATTTGGAATGGAACGATTTATAAATGGGTTTTTAGATTTGATTACAATTTGGTTTACATCCAAATTTGGCAAACGTCCCATGCACTTTTTTGGGCTCTTAGGGGTAATTATGTTTGTTATTGGACTCGGTTTTGCTACTTATCTAGGGATCGATAAATTATTTTTAAATCCTTCGGGACGCCTTATTGCGAACCGACCTGAATTCTTTATTGCATTATCAACTATGATTATTGGAACTCAATTTTTTGTTGCTGGGTTTTTAGGGGAAATTATTATTCAAACGCGACAAAACAAAGAACGATACCATATTACTGAAGTCACAGACACCTAAATTATATCCTTAAAAAAATGCTAAATCAATTTAAAAATGTTCCCAAATATTTACATTTGTAAAAAATACCAATTTCATGTCTAAAACAGATTTACTAATTCAAGAAAATATAGCGACTTGGTTGTCGCCTTTTTTTGATGAAGCCACCAAAAACACCATTCAAAAACTTCAAACGAGCAATCCCGAAGAACTCAACGATAGTTTTTATAAAAATTTAGAATTCGGAACAGGCGGCATGCGAGGTGTTATGGGCGTTGGTACCAACCGAATTAATAAATATACCCTTGGAAAAAATACGCAAGGACTTAGTGACTATTTACACCAAACGTATCCAAATCAAACAATTAAGACAGTCATTGCCTATGATTGCCGACACAACAGCAAGCCGTTCGCTAAAATTGTAGCAGATGTGTTTTCTGCCAATGGAATTGAAGTCTTTTTATTTGAAGACCTTCGTGCAACTCCAGAATTGTCTTTTGCAGTCAAACACTTAGACTGCCAATGTGGAATTGTTTTAACAGCCTCTCATAATCCCCCAGAATACAATGGCTATAAAGTATATTGGGAAGATGGTGGACAACTCGTACCTCCTTTTGACGGCGAAATAATTAATCTCATAAATTCTTTAAAATATACAGACATCAATTTTACGGCTCAAGAAAAATTGATTCATACGATTGGAAAAGATGTGGATGATGTATTTATAAATGCTTCTGTAAAAAACGGAAGTTTGGAAGTGAATACTTCAGCCTCTAGAGAAAATTTATCGGTTGTATTCACCGCTTTACATGGAACTTCTATTACAGCTGTTCCAGAAACGCTCAAACGAGCAGGGTATACAAATGTACACTTAGTAGACGCACAATCGGAACCAAACGGCGATTTTCCAACCGTTAAATCGCCCAATCCTGAAGAACCCGAAGCCTTGAAAATGGCATTAGATCTTGCGGAAGAAGTGCAAGCCGATATTGTCATTGGCACCGACCCTGATTGTGACCGTTTAGGAATAGCCGTACGCAATTTTGATCATAAAATGGTATTGCTTAATGGCAATCAAACCATGATCATGATGACGAAATTTTTATTGGATTTATGGAAAAACAAGGGGGCTATTAACGGAAATCAGTTTGTAGGATCGACCATTGTTTCAACCCCGATGATCGCTAAACTCACAGAAGCCTACGGCGTTGAATGTAAAATTGGATTGACTGGTTTTAAATGGATTGCCAAAATGATTAAGGATTTTCCAGCACTCGATTTTATTGGTGGTGGCGAAGAGAGTTTTGGATTTATGGTTGGCGATTTTGTACGGGACAAAGATGCGGTTACTTCCACCCTACTCGCTTGTGAAATTGCAGCGTACACCAAAGCAAATGACAGTTCATTTTTCAAAGAACTGATAGAGACGTATGTTGAGCACGGATGTTATAAAGAACGCTTAATTTCAATAACCAAAAAAGGGATTGAAGGCAGTGCGGAAATCAACAAAATAATGGAATCTGCTCGAAACAATCCCATGACCTCGATTAATGGTTCTAAAGTGGTTACTGTCGAAGATTTCAAAACATCCACCTGTAAAAACTTACTTTTAGATACCTCAAAACCCATTTTAATACCAAAAGCGGATGTGTTAATTTACACGACTGAAGATGGTAGCAAAGTTGCGCTACGTCCTAGCGGGACAGAACCAAAAATAAAGTTTTATATTAGCGTGAATACCACCTTATCCAGCGCGACGGCATTTATTGCGACCGAAAAAACGCTTGACGACAAAATTGAATCCATAATTAAAGACATGAAATTGAGTTAATGAATTACTTAAAACCGATCCTTCGCTATGCGATACCCTATAAGTTTTATGCGATATTAAATATTATCTGCAATGTTTTTTATGCGTTTTTTGGGACCTTGTCAATGATTTCTTTATTTCCAATGCTCAAAGTATTATTTGGAGATTCAAAACCAGTTTTAGTAAAACCCGTATGGCAAGGAATTGGAAAAATTACAGTTTTCTTAGAAGAGTATTTAAATTATTTTGTAACGCTCAAAAAGGCGGAAGGCAGTGAGGACGTTCTTATCTTTATGGTGGCCTTTGTGATTGGGTCTTTTCTCTTAAAAAATCTCTTTGGCTACCTGGCAATGTTTTTTATTACCTTTCTTAGAAATGGCGTTTTAAAAGATATGAGGAACGAATTATATGACAAAATAACCAGTCTTCCATTAGCATTTTATTCTGAAAAACGAAAAGGCGATACCATGTCTAGAATCTCTACAGATGTCTTAGAAATTCAACACTCCTTTTTATCCATTCTAGAACTTATTGTCCGAGAACCTTTATCTATTATATTTACGATTACCACCATGTTTGTGATCAGTGCAAAGCTGTCTATTTTTGTGTTGATATTTATTCCTATATCTGGATTTGTGATTTCATTAATTGGAAAGTCCCTAAAACGAAATTCAAATAAGGTTCAAAAAGAACAAGGTTATTTTTTATCTATTGTAGATGAAACCCTCTCTGGACTTAAAGTCATTAAAGGATTTAATGGCGAACAAAATTTTAGTGCTAAATTTCAATCCTCAACGACGCGTTTTTATAAGTTTTCAAATACCCTATTAAACAAGCAAAATTTAGCAGGGCCGACAAGTGAGTTTTTAGGGATCACAGTGATTGCTGTCTTGTTATGGTATGGAGGAAATATGGTGTTGAATGAGAAATCATTAGATGCTAGTTTATTTCTTGTTTATATGGGATTGGCCTATAACATACTCACACCAGCCAAAGCCATTAGCAAGGCTAGTTATGGCGTGAAACGGGGGAATGCCGCTGCCGAACGGGTCATGGAAATTCTCAATACAGAATCGCCCCTAAAAGATCGTCCAAATGCGCAGATAAAAACAAACTTCGAAAACGAGATTACTATAAACAATATTAATTTTAAGTATGAAGACCAACTCGTTTTAAAGAATTTTTCAATGCGAGTTTCAAAAGGTAAAACAATTGCCTTGGTTGGGCAGTCGGGAAGTGGAAAATCAACCATTGCAAATTTGGTCACCCGTTTTTACGATGTCAATGATGGAAGCATCAATATTGATGGTACAGACATTAGAGACCTCACTAAACACTCTTTAAGAGGTCTTATGGGATTGGTCACACAAGACTCAATTTTATTCAATGATACCATCAAAAATAATATTTTACTTGGAAAAGAAGACGCTACCGATGAAGCTGTCATCGCTGCTTTAAAAATTGCAAATGCTTGGGAATTTGTAAAAGACTTACCCGAGGGAATGGATACAAATATTGGGGATTCCGGAAATAAATTATCTGGCGGTCAGAAACAACGACTGAGTATTGCGAGAGCCGTGATTAAAAACCCGCCTATCATGGTTTTAGATGAAGCGACTTCAGCACTGGATACTGAAAGTGAACGTTTGGTTCAGGATGCCCTCGAAAACATGATGAAAAACCGAACGTCGATTGTCATTGCACACCGACTTTCTACCATTCAAAACGCTGACGAAATTATCGTGATGCAAAAAGGAGAAATTGTCGAACAAGGCAAACATCAAGAACTCTTAGACCAACAAGGTGTGTATAGTAAATTAGTCGCGATGCAGTCCTTTCAATAGAAATTAGTGTGTTAAACCTTATTCGTTGGTTAGAGTCAAATTTAAAAGAAACTAATTGCAAAACGAAGCCACGCTATTAAGTCAACTTAAATCTGAAGACACTAAGGAATTAGCGTTCAAAACTCTTGTGGAGCTTTACAAAGAACGCCTCTACTGGCACATCCGAAAAATAGTCATTTCTCACGATGATTCTGATGATGTATTACAAAACACATTTATTAAAATCGTTCGAAATATTCACAACTTTAAAGGCGATAGTAAACTGTTTACTTGGATGTACCGTATCGCCACAAACGAAGCAATTACGTTCTTAAATTCAAAAGCGAGACGCCATCAAATATCTGATGAAACGTTACAACAACTAACCCTAGAGAACTTAAAAGCAGATATCTACTTTGAAGGCGATGAAATTCAATTAAAATTACAAAATGCAATCGCCCAATTACCAAAAAAACAACAATTGGTATTTAATATGAGATATTTCGATGCGATAAAATACAAAGATATGTCTGAAATTTTAGAGACTAGCGAAGGCGCATTAAAGGCATCCTATCATATAGCCGTCAAAAAAATTAAATCGTATTTGAGCAATGATTAAACCTAACAAATAAACGACAGTCAAAGAAGTATGACCCTTAAAAGCAATATAACATCTGGATTTACTGTGCCAAAAGACTATTTTGAAACTTTTGACATGGACTTTATTTTAGAACAAGATCTAAAACAAACGTTCAAAAAAACGGGATTTAAAACGCCTGACACCTACTTTAAAAAGTTAGAAATCAGACTCCCTAAAAAAGCTCCTATAAAAACACATCGATCATTAAATAAAAAAACAACCTTTTATATTTCTGGAATTGCAGCCTCATTGGTTTTATTACTGATGTTCTCGTGGCCAAGTGAAAATCTGGAAAACATAACTGCAGAAGCGATCGAAAACTATTTAATATATGAGGAAATTCAAAGTGATGAATTAGCTGGTTTTCTAACTTCCGATGAACTTGATGATCTAAGTACCTTAAGCATTTCATCTTCAGAAATTGAAACCTACATTTTTGAAAACGCTTCTTTAGAATCTTTATTAATTAATTGAAAAAATACCAATGAAAAAACTAACGATATTAATTTATCTCGTCTTTATTTCGATACCACTATCGGCTCAACCGCATGAACGAAAAGAAATGAAAGAAAAGATAAAGACTATGAAAATTGCTTTCATCACTGAAAAATTAGATTTATCATCTAGTGAAGCTGAGAAGTTTTGGCCAATTTACAATGCATTTGACAAGGCTCAAATGAAATTAAGACATGAAAAATTAAGAGCTATTAAAAACGAGTTGAAAGATCAAATCGACACCATTACTGATGAAGTAGCTCTAATTAAACTAAATGAATTACTCGCCGCTGAAGCTGAACTCAATGCGCTAAAACAAACATTTCATGTGAAATTAAAAAACGTAATTTCTTCAAAAAAAATATTACTCTTAAAAATTTCTGAAGAAGGGTTTAATCGTCAAATGATGAAACGGTTGAGAAACCGACACAAAGATCAAAAACACTAAGCTAACTGCATGTTTCTTATTATTCAAAAATAAGTTTAGAGATTCTACCTTTTCCGGCCGCATAAGCAACGCTATCATTGACAAAACGGAGGGTATAAAAACCTTCTTCGCTCAGCTGTTTCCATGATTCGCCCGAATCAGAACTGTAATCGATGCCTTCGAATCCAACCGCAACCAATCCTTTTGCATGTCTGTTTGGAGAAAATTGAACACAACTTCGATACCCTGGAGTTTGATCTTGCGCTACCACTTCCCAAGTTTTTCCACCATTCCTCGTACGAATTTTATTGGAATGTTGATTTTTTGGTTTTGTATAATCACCTCCGATCGCAAAGCCGTTTAACGCATCATAAAAATCAATAGAAAATATCCCTGTCGTTTCCTCGCCTTGAATGATTGGAGTTTCAAAAACACTCCAACTTTTTCCTTTATCGGACGTATAGAACACACGACTCGAACGCCCTCCTGTGGCCACCCAAGCTTGATTTCCTACAATAGCGATATTCGTATCACTGGCGGCAAAAGCGGCTTCCCCTTCATTGGATGCCGGCAGCGACTCACAAGGTGTCTTTTGCCAGGTTTCTCCACCATCTCTCGTTATTATTACACTCATACAGCCATTGATGGGATCTCCAACCGCCATTCCTTCTTTTGAATTCCAAAAATGTAAGGCATCATAAAAAACATTCGGATGCGTTTCTTCATACACCAATACATCGTCTTTAAACAACAGCGCGGGATTTCCGATGCTTAGGCTGAAAAACGTATCGTTTACTAAAGCAGAGGCTCGGAAATTTATCGGGTCAGTAGAGACTCTATCGATTAAAACATCCTTTGTATCCACATCAATCGTATACCTGTTTCCAATAGAGGAAACCGCCATGAGTTTGTTATTATTAAATTCTATCGCTCTAATATTGAGTAATGAATCTTCTAGAATCGTTTCAATTCTAACTCTAGAAAAAGGATCTGAAGTTGTTTTTAGAGACTGCTTACAACTCAAAAAAAGGAGTATAACCACACCGATAGTTGTTGCGTATTTCATGATCATTTTAGTTTAAAATTGATGAAATTTCAATATACATATTATCTATTATAATTAGCATTTTTAAACGTAACTTTGCACCACTAATTAATACACCTATGCGTTTACACAGAAATTTATGTTTTGCGGTCATTGATGGACTTTTACTCATCTTTAATGAAGGAGAATATGCCGATAAAGTCATTCAGAAATTATTGAAACGTGATAAACGTTGGGGCAGTCGCGACCGTGGATTTGTAGCCGAAACTACTTACGATATCGTTCGATGGAAACGCTTGTATGCAGAAATCGCACTCATAAAAGAGCCTTTTAGCAGAGACGATGCTTGGCGTCTTTTTGCGGTATGGGCGACTTTAAAAGGCATTAAACTTCCCGATTGGAAATATTTTGAAGGAACGCCATCTCGTAAAATTAAAGGTCGTTTTGATGAACTCTCCAAAGACCGTAAATTCCGTGAATCGGTTCCAGATTGGATGGATGAATTGGGTGTTAAAGAATTAGGCGAAGCCAAATGGACCAAAGAATTAGCGATGCAAAACAAGCAAGCTGATGTGATTCTTAGAGTCAATACCTTAAAAACGTCGAAAGCCGATTTAAAACTAAAATTAGAATCGGAAGGCATTGAAACGATAGAAATTGAGGGCTACCCGTATGCGCTACAATTAAAAGAACGTGCCAATGTATTTACAACCGAAGCCTTTAAAAATGGTTGGTTCGAAGTTCAAGATGCATCCTCACAACTCGTTGCCGACTTTTTAGATGTAAAGCCAGGAATGAAAGTAGTGGATTGTTGTGCAGGTGCCGGCGGAAAAACCTTACACCTTTCTGCATTGACAGAAAATAAAGGGTCTGTGATAGCGATGGATATTTATGAAAGTAAATTGAAAAAATTAAAAATTAGAGCCCGTCGTGATGGCGCCCATAATATTGAAATGAGAGTGATTGATTCTACAAAACCAATCAAAAAACTACACGGAAAAGCCGATCGATTATTGATTGACGCTCCTTGTTCTGGATTGGGTGTTTTAAGACGAAACCCCGATTCAAAATGGAAACTAGAACCCGAGTTTATCGATCGAATTCGACAAACCCAACAAGAGGTATTGCAGCAATACTCGAAAATGGTAAAACCAACTGGGAAAATGGTCTATGCGACTTGCTCTGTGTTGCCGTCTGAAAATGAAACTCAAATTAAAACCTTTTTAAAGTCGGAAGCGGGTGCTGATTTTTCGTTCATAAAAGATAAAAAAATATTAGCCCACGAAACTGGATATGATGGTTTCTATATGGCATTACTTGAAAAGAAATAAACCAATTATTTTTAAATTTAAGATATTATTTTATGAAGCAGATATACATTCTGGCTGTACTTATTTCGAGTCTTTCTTACGGACAAATTCCAACTAATTATTATGATTCCGCAGAGGGATTAACGGGATTTGCTTTAAAAACCAAATTAAAATCAATTGTTTCTAACGGACACCAAACTAGATCCTATGGACAGTTATACGATGGAAGTGGAATAAGTGGTTCTAACGGCTATGAAGACACACATACGGACGAAGCGGTATCATCTGGAGAAAACTATGAAAATGATGGGACCATTTTAGACATGTATTCCGAAAACCCATCAGGATCAGATCCGTATAATTATAACCACGGTAGTAATAATTGTGGGAATTATAGTTCGGAGGGAGATTGCTACAATAGAGAGCACCTCGTCCCACAGTCGTCTTTTAATAGTGCATCACCCATGAAAAGTGATATTCATCACGTCGTTCCATCCGATGGACGTGTAAATGGTTATAGAGGCTCCTATCCGTTTGGAAATGTTAATACTCCAAGTTGGACTTCATTAAATGGCTCTAAAAGAGGCACAAGTGCGATGTCTGGTTATAATGGAACTGTGTTTGAACCCATAGACGAATTTAAAGGCGATATTGCGAGAGCTGTTTTGTATTTCGCGGTTCGTTATGAAGACACTATCGATGGATATACAAGCTTTGATATGTTTAACGGCACAAATGACGAAGTATTTTATCCTTGGGCCATTGCCGTTTTATTAGATTGGCATACTAATGTGGATCCTGTTGACCAACGTGAACGGAATCGAAATGTGGCGGCTTATGCATTTCAAAACAATGCAAATCCTTTTGTAGATCATCCAGAATATGCATCTATGATTTGGAATCCTGTAACGGACAATGAAGCCCCAACCGCAGCAACTAACCTTGTCGCATCCAACCCAACTGGGAATTCTGTTGTTTTGAACTGGACTGCTGGAACGGATAACATCGCGGTTACATCTTATGATGTTTATAAGGACGGCAGTATAACAACAAGTTCATCAAACACGAGTATTACAGTGACTGGGTTAGCACCAAATACCGAATACTGTTTTACCGTCTATTCGAAAGATGGAAGCCAAAACACCTCCCCTGTGAGTAATGAAAGTTGCATGACAACTTTGGAAGGAAACACGTCGAGTAATGACCTATTCATCTCTGAATATGTAGAAGGTCTTAGTTATAATAAAGCGATAGAAATTGCAAATTTCACTGGGAGTTCAATAAACCTTAGTAACTACTCCATTGCAAGAGACCGAAACGGTTCAGGAGAATTTAATCCAGTCTTGCCATTAACTGGCACACTAGAATCTGGTAATGTACATGTGATTGCGAATACGCAAGCATATCAAGAAACACTAGACCGTTCGAATCAAACTTCTGATACAGATGCGATATCATTTAACGGAAATGATCCCGTCGGATTATTTAAAAATGGGGTCCTCATCGATTTTTTTGGAGAAATTGGCGGTGCGGATGATTTTAAAAACAAAACATTTCGGAGAAAAGCAGCTGTGAACGGACCAACCACCACTTTTAATTTAGCGGGTGAATGGGACGAATATGAAACTGATACTGTTACAGATTTAGGAACGCATACTCTATCCGTTAGCGTGAATGTATTGAACGAAACTAATGTTACGCTTTATCCAAATCCGGTGCAATCAAATGAACTATATTTTAACTCAAGCCCCCCTTTAAACGTTGAAATTTACGATATCACTGGTAAATTAATTTTAAGTAAAAATTTAAAAAACAGTTCTAAGTCGATAGAAATCTCCGATTTAAACTCTGGGTTATACATCGTGAAAATGACCAATGATTTTGGAGTGCAGGTCAAAAAACTCATCCGCCAATAAGCCCTCATTTTCAAAGTTATTAAAGTGATTTTTTAGATGTTTAAAACTCGTGAATAACTCCGAAAAATAGAGGTTAAAATAGTTTAAAAATTCTCTGGAAAATCATAAATTTGTGGGGATCGAATAATATTCAAACCTAAACGAATGATTCATTTTTTTGGAAGCCT
>TARA_B110000902_G_scaffold201252_1_pt1 | contig 11285 bp, 11 predicted proteins | sample TARA_B110000902 | Tara Oceans TARA_B110000902 (sample SAMEA4398009) | marine metagenome | biome: Polar Biome; feature: [SRF] surface water layer (ENVO:00010504); material: water (ENVO:00002006), including particulate matter (ENVO:01000060) such as... | depth 5 m | reverse complement strand
CGCCGCAACAGCAGCCGTATCCGCCCGTAAAATGCGGGGCCCCAGCTGCGCCACATGTGCGCAGGACATGACCCGCAGCCGATCACGCTCTTTCTGCGAAAATCCACCCTCTGGCCCAATCAGAATTGCCCACGGTCCAACAGGTTGATCTTTATTCCCTTCAGATGGGCCCGCTTCAAACGGGGTCGCGGGATCATCAGCCGTAGTCTCATCGCAGAACATGATTTGACGTGTCTCGTCCCAATCGGCCAGCACGCGGTCCAGTCGTTTCATCTCGTCCACTTGCGGTACATAGGTCCCGCCACATTGCTCTGCCGCCTCAACTGAATGGGCCTGCAATCGATCACGTTGGAAGCGGCTCGTATTCGTGAATTCCGTCTGGACCGGCACAATGCGCGAGGCTCCCATTTCGGCAGCCTTTTCAACAATAAAGTCTGTGCGCGCTTTCTTTATCGGGGCAAACATCAGCCAAAGATCAGGTGGCATCTGCAACGGACGGGTTTGCGCCGCGATCAGCAACGTCCCCCCCCGTTTACCAGCCTCGACAACGTCGGCCAAGAATTCGCCGTTCATGCCGTCAAACAACAGAACCTGCGCGCCAACCGATAATCGCATCACCCCAAACAGGTAATGCGCCTGCTCCCGCGTCAAAGGAACCGATTGCGCGACGCTTAGCGGCGTGTCTATGTAAAGGCGAATTTTAGCTGTCATAAGTTGATACATATGCAAGACCACACGCCAGTACCAGATGGGCAAGTCGCGGATGCGATAAAAGATAATTGGGTGGACACAACTGCACCCGAATGGACACGACCCTATTTGCGGCTTTCACGAGCGGACCGCCCTATTGGCACATGGCTGTTGTTGCTGCCCTGTTGGTGGGGTCTGATGCTGGCAATGCTGTATGATCAGCTCATGGGCTGGCACGATCTTTGGATCGCTGTGGGCTGTGCGTTAGGTGCGTGGTTGATGCGTGGCGCTGGTTGTACGTGGAACGATTTCTCAGACCGCGATATCGACGCCAAAGTGGAACGCACACGCTCGCGCCCCATTCCGTCAGGCCAAGTTTCTGGCACAGGCGCGTTGGTCTGGATGGGACTACAGGCCCTTATTTCCTTTGGCATTCTACTCACATTCAACTCTGCAGCGATCAAACTGGGTGTCCTCGCCCTGATCCCTGTCGCAGTTTACCCCTTTGCCAAACGGTTCACATGGTGGCCGCAAGTCTTCCTTGGGCTGGCATTCAACTGGGGGGCTTTGCTGGCCTGGACTGCACACACTGGACGGCTCGAAGCACCCGCCGTGGTCCTGTACCTCGCGGGGATCGCATGGACATTATTCTACGACACAATCTACGCACACCAAGACATCGAGGACGACGCGCTGATCGGCGTAAAATCCACCGCACGGCTGTTCGCAGAGAAAACCCCAGAATGGTTAAGACGTTTCTTGGTCCTGACCGTCGGTCTATTTGGAATCGCCGTGATTTTTAGCGCCCTACCCAATGCTTCGGTACTTGCACTGGCGATCGCATTGGGTGGTCCTTGGGCAATGGGATGGCATATGGCATGGCAACTAAGGGGCTTAGACATCAACGATCCCGCAAAATGTATGCAATTGTTTCGCGTAAACCGAGACACTGGCATGATTCCGCTGCTCTTTATTGCTGTAGCCCTCTTCGTTTGATTGAAACGCCTGAGAACAGTGCGTATTAACCCCATACGCCACGTTTGGCCCCATAACCCGAGATGAAAAACGCCCATGCGTCTGTCCGCGATTGTCATTGTTGCTATTACCTTTGTTTCGGCTGCGGTCGTGTCTTTGGTGGCTGCCAACTTCTCGGTGAAACTGATCGAAGAAACGTCCGAAATCGGCGTGCGCCAAGCGCTTGATACCGCGCAGATGCCATGGGCCGAGGTTGAAGCCGATGGGTTGCAGGTCACCCTTGAAGGGATCGCCCCAACAGAAGCACGACGTTTCGCCGCCCTAAGCATGGCAGGCACAGTTGTGGATGCGGCGCGTGTCATCGACAACATGCAAGTCGAGGCAACAGCAGCAATCGCTCCGCCACGGTTTTCAGCCGAAATCTTACGCAACGATTCTGGCATTTCGGTCATTGGATTGATCCCGACACAAACAGATCGAGAAGACATTCTGGAACGTTTCGCCTCAATGAGCGGAAATGGTAAGGTCACCGATCTTATCGAAAGCGCGGATTATCCCACACCCGAAGGTTGGGAGGATGCAATGTCCTTTGCCCTAACTGCTATGGAAGATTTACCGCGTTCAAAAGTGTCTGTTTCTGCGGGGCGGGTCACAATCACAGCCATCGCGGACAGTGCCGAAGATAAAGCTGCGATGGAAAAACGGCTGGCCCGTGCGGCCCCTCCGGGTCTGCGATTGCGCATGGATATCGCTGCACCACGTCCCGTTATTACACCATTTACGTTACGCTTCCTTATCGATGAAGAAGGCGCACGTTTCGATGCTTGTTCTGCCGATACGGAAAAGGCCAAAGCCGCTATTCTTGCCTCGGCAAAAGCTGCGGGCCTTGAAGGGCAAGGCACCTGCACCGTTGGCATGGGCGTGCCCAGCACCAACTGGGCCAAAGCCGTGGATGATAGCATCAAAGCGCTGGCTGAATTGGGGGGCGGATCGGTCACCATCTCGAATGCAGACATCAATTTGATTGGCGCGACCGGCATCGCACAAGGCCAATTTGACCGCGTCGTCGGAGAGCTGGCAACAGCCCTACCCGAAGCCTTCGCGCTTCATGCAAAACTGCCCGAGGCTGTTGATCCAAACCAAGGGCCCCCTGAATTCACCGCAACCCTAAGCCCCGAAGGCCAAGTGCAATTGCGGGGCCGCTTAGGCCACGAAAATCTGCGGACCGTGGTGGACAGCTATGCAAAAGCCCAGTTCGGATCCGACAAAGTTTACATCGCGACCCGTGTTGTCGAAGGTATGCCAAACGATTGGGCCGCGCGTGTTTTGACCGGCATTGAAGCGCTATCCGGCCTTAGCAACGGCGCAGTCAGTGTCACCCCCACAACGCTAACTGTGCGTGGCAACACCGGCGACCCAAAGGCAAGCCGCGACATCGCAACCCTGCTGGCAACCAAACTAGGCGAAGCGCAAGAATTTGAAGTTGATGTCACCTACCTTGAAAAACTGGACCCTATCGCTGGTATCCCTACACCTGCGGAATGTGAGGCTGGGATCATTGGTATCCTAGAGACTGGGAAAATTAGTTTTGAACCAGGCAGCGCAACCATTGATGCCAGTACTTTGGATAGGATGGATAAGATCGCTGAGTTGCTCAAGACTTGCGGTGAACTACGTTTGGAGATTCAGGGGCATACGGACAGCCAAGGGCGCGAAGAAATGAACCTTACCCTAAGCCAAAGCCGTGCCCAATCGGTTTTGAACGAGCTGCGGGCGCGTCGGGTTCCGACCTCTTCATTCTCGGCAAAAGGATACGGGGAAGCCCGTCCAATTCAGGATAACGATTCCGAAGATGGGCGCGAAGCCAACCGCCGCATTGAATTCCGTTTAATCCGCCCCGCACCATCGGCGGTACAAGCTGAAACAACACTGGAAACTATCGCAAAAACCAGCAATACTCCGCAGGCTGATGATGCGCAGACAGGTACTGAAGGAACAACAGATGAGCAGAACTGAATTTGTAATCGCCACAGCGATTATTCTGTTCGTGGCCTTTTGCCTAGGGTGGTTCGCCAACTGGCTGGTGCACCGCTTTACCCGTGTGGCAGCAGGCGACGTGGCTGAACTGGATCGCATGAGCCAAGAATTGCACGAGGCCGAAGAAACCCGTGACCAAGCCATCACATACCTGCAACAGCGCGAGGCGGAGTTGACCAATCAACTTAGCCAAACCGAAGCAGAATTGCGCGCTGCAATGGATGGCCTGCGTGACGCCCGTCACGAAACGGAAGAAATGCGCGCCTACATCGAAAGCCAAAGTCAGACGTCATAACATGTTAGATCGGTGTTTTACGGGTCAATGCACCTATGCAATACCGACGTGTTACCGACGTAATACCGATAGCGTTTTCTCTTTGATTTCAAATGGTAACTGGATAATCTGCTGTGTTCTATGAACACCTCACCGAGCGGTCCATTTACATCTTACCAACGCTTTAGCGCGTCTTCATCCTCAGACTTTGACGCCACCCACGCATCGCCTTGGGCAGTGATCTCGCGCTTCCAAAAAGGCGCGCGGGATTTCAGGTAATCCATCAGGTATTCAGCCGCTTCAAATGCGTCTTTACGATGTCTTGAAGCAGTCGCAACCATCATGATCATTTCGCCCGGGATAAGCCGTCCATAACGGTGAATGACCAGCGCATCCCCCAACGACCAACGGTCCATCGCGGTTTGCGCGATTTCGGTCAATGCAGCCTCTGTCATGCCAGGGTAATGTTCGATTTCCATCGCAACCAACGGATCATCTGGCACGTCACGCACGATGCCTGTGAAGGTTACAATCGCGCCCATATCCTTGTGACCCGCCGCAAAACCAGACGTTTCTGCACCAAGGTCAAAGGCTTGTTCCTGAACGGAAATTCGCATGACTTAGCCGCCTGTCATGGGTGGGAAAAATGCCACTTCACGCACACCCTCAAGGGGGGCGTCGAAATCCGTCAGCTTCTGATCCACAGCAACACGTAAGGCGCTTAGGTCTGAAAATGCCAGATCGTATCGTTCCTCACGGCCACGTAATTCAGTCACCAAATCGGCCACGGTTTCGGCCGTTGTCGTGACCTGTTCACGTGGAATTCCGATGCGTTCACGCACCCATGCGAAATACAAAACGTCGATCATTCGCTGTCCTTTAAATGGGGGATCGCTTTGCGGAAATAATCGATACCCGTGATCGCGGTCAAAGCAGCAGCAATCCACAGCAACAACAATCCAATTTGGCCTGACCATTGGGCGCCTGCTAGTTTCCAACCAAGGCCCAAGCTGTCTGGCTCGTCTCCAGAAAGGATCGCATTTACGATACCATCGTCCATCCCAATAATTGACATACCAAAGTAATGTTCAAATACACCTTGGGAAAATAACACAGAAATTGCAACCATTTGCAGGGTCGTTTTCCATTTCGCCAGCTTGGTCACTTTCAATGTCCCAGCCGTATCGCCAAGGAACTCGCGTAAGCCCGACACGAACACTTCGCGGAACAAGATCACCGTCGCAGGCAGCACCAACCACCCCGACCAACTGGAGAACCCAATGATCACCATCAGCGCAATAACCACCATCGCTTTGTCAGCAATCGGATCCAGCATCGCACCTAATTTGGTTTCTTGTTTCCAACTGCGGGCAAGGTATCCGTCAAGCCAATCGGTGAACGCCGCACTGACAAATAGAACCAATGCAAACCAATCCGCATAAGGTCTTGTGAAATAAAGAAACATCAGCGCCACCATAGGGGCAGCCAGCAAACGTATCACAGTCAAGATGTTAGGTATTGTCCAATTCATAACGGTATTGTTAGCAATCCTTTGGGGTGGGTGGAAGGGTAGGTAGACAGCATCTAACACGAATTTTATCAAAAGACCTACGGTTAGCTGGGCTGGAAGTGATCATATAGCTTCTGCGCCATCCCTTTCGAGACACCAGGAACCGCTTCTAGGTCCGCCAAGTTGGCCCGTGCAACAGCTTTGGCCGACCCGAAATGCGCCAACAACGCACGTTTACGCGCAGCACCTATGCCCGCGATTTCATCCAAAGGTGAGGCCCCTATTGCCTTGCTGCGCTTGGCGCGGTGGGTGCCAATGGCAAAGCGGTGCACCTCGTCCCGCATACGTTGGACAAAGTACAAAACCGGATCGTTGTGGCGCAGCGCAAAGGGGCGTTTTCCGGTTCTGTGGAATTCTTCTTTACCCGCGTCACGGTCTTCACCTTTGGCAACACCCACCATCGCAATGTCACCTACACCATACTTCTGCATGATTTCGCGCACTGCACTGACCTGCCCTGCACCCCCATCAATCAACAGTAGATCAGGCCACATACCTCTGTCCTTATCAGGGTCTTCTTTAAGCAAGCGTTTGAAACGGCGGGTTAAAACCTCTTTCATCATACCGAAATCATCACCGGGGGTTATGTCCTCCCCCTTAATGTTAAACTTGCGATATTGGTTTTTCATGAACCCTTCGGGACCCGCCACGATCATACCGCCAACCGCATTGGTGCCCGAGATGTGACTGTTATCATACACTTCGATCCGCTTGGGTGGTTCGGGCAAATCAAAGGCTTCGGCCAGCCCTTTAAGCAAACGAATTTGGCTGGCAGTTTCGGCCATTTTACGGGCCAGACTTTCACGGGCATTACGCAACGCGCCATCGACCAGATCGGCCTTTTCACCGCGCTTGGGTACCAGAACTTCGACCTTACGACCCAGTTTGATCGATAAGGCATCAGCCATCAAATCAAGGTTTTCAATGTCGTTGGATAGGATCACTTGCTTGGGGGGTTCACGTGTGTCGTAAAACTGGCCCACAAAAGCTTCAAGCACCTCTGCCGCGTCTACATCAGGGCCCACACGCGGATAATAATCGTGGTTACCCCAGTTCTGATTGGCACGTATGAAAAACACCTGAACACAGGCCTGACCACCGTCGAGGTGCAAAGCAACAATATCAGCTTCTGACACACCTTTGGGGTTGATGCCTTGGGCTGTCTGCACTTGGGTCAACGCCTTGATACGGTCCCGCAAAGCGGCAGCCCGTTCAAACTCCATCTGTTCAGACGCATGCGCCATATCCTTGGCCAAACGGCCCTGAATATCGGTGCTTTTACCATTTAGAAACTTTTCTGCGTCATAAACGGTTTGCTTATATTCAGTCGGGCTGATTTTCCCAACGCAAGGGGCAGAACAACGTTTGATTTGATATTGCAGACACGGACGGGTGCGGCTTTCAAACATGGAATTGGAACAATCACGAAGCAAGAAAACCCGTTGTAACTGGTTCAAGGTTCGGTTCACGGCGCCCGCACTGGCGAAAGGGCCATAATAGTTCCCCTTCTCTTTTTTGGCACCGCGATGTTTCTTAATCTGCGGATAATCATGTTCCGCCGTTACAAGGATATTGGGAAAGCTTTTATCGTCGCGCAGCAGCACGTTGAATTTAGGCTTTAGTTGTTTGATCAGGTTCTGCTCAAGCAACAGCGCTTCGGTTTCAGTGCGTGTGGTCAGAAACATCATCGATGTCGTCATCGAGATCATCCGCGCAATCCGACCCGAATGTCCAGTAGGACGTGCATAACTACTGACCCTTGCGCGAAGATTTCGCGCCTTGCCAACATAAAGCACGCGGCTTTCATGATCGAGCATGCGATAAACGCCTGGTGAGCCGTCGATGGTATTAAGATAAGCTTGGATCACTTCATGGCCCTGCGCAACAGGGTGTTCAACTTGGCGCTGTGGATCGTCGGCTTCGTCTACCATGTTTGTCGCACTCGATTCTTGCTTTGGCTGCACTGTAGTCCAGGTTGGATCAACCATTAAGTCATCCACTGTTCTTGTGGATAAGTCTGTCGATAACTTTGGTGTACCTGCAAAATTTCGTTAGTTTCTGGCTATTTCTCAGGTTTGCCTAAAAAATAGGCATTTACATAACCTTTTGATTTAAAACAAAATAAATATTTACCCACCACAACACACTGAAAACAAAGGCACTTTAGTAACGGAAACGTAACAATTATGAACGCGGTGCAGAACTAACCTAGGGGCAGCTTTATTCGACACCAATCACATCTGGCGTTTCCCATCCTAAATGTTGCCCGCCATCTGTGCAAATCAACTGCCCAGTGACCGCTGGTGCGTCTAAAAAGTACCCCAATGCTGCGGTAATGTCGGATGGGTTGGAACCACGTTTCAACACTGTCGCCGCCCGTTGTTTTGCAAATTCAGTCGCATTTTGATGCCCACCTTGCAGCGTAGGGCCCGGCCCGATTGCATTCACACGAATGCTGGGTGCCAATGCCCGCGCCGATGTTTGTGTCAAAGCCCACAGCCCCAATTTGGCAAGCGTATAGGTCATAAAATCTGGTGTCAGCTTACGGACCCGTTGATCCACCATATTGACGATCAAACCTGCCGCAAAGGGTTCACCGCCATCATCAAACTTTGGTTTCAAATTTTGCGCAGCCATCGCTTGGGTCAACACAAATGGCGCACGCAAATTGCTGTCCATATGGCGATCCCAAGAAGCGCGTGTCGCTGAATTCACCGTGTCGTGTTCAAAGATAGATGCATTGTTTACAAGGCAGTATATCGGCCCGCCCAGTTGATCACAGGCCCGCGGTAACAATGCCTGTGCTTGAACTTCATCCAGTAGATCGGCCTGCAATGCAACCGCGTTGCGCCCCATTGCCTTGATGTCTGCAACGACCTTATTTGCAGCAATTTCCGAAGTCGAATAATGCACCGCAACGTCATGCCCACGCTGTGCCAAATACAACGCCATCGCCCGTCCCAATCGATGGCCTGCGCCAGTCACAAGACTATGGGTCATGGGGTATTCCTTTGACGTTTTACGTTTTGTCGCGACCGCAGCCACATGAGCCTTTGCCGATCCGAAAACGCCCACATGATTTGCACTTTACATTTTGCAGGCGCTTACCACCGATCCAATGCATTTTACCCAACATCGCAAGGCACGCAATAAAGACCAAGAACAGCGTTACGATCTTAAAAATCATACCTTAAAGTCCAAACTGCGCGAAAGCCGCGCGTTCCTCAACCGAGGCCATAGCATCCTGCGCCATATGTGCGCCAAAACGTGACATAAACGAGCGTTTAAGACCGTAACGGCGGGTCTTTACCTTCGTACCAAAGCGTTCTTGAAGCATCGGCTTTAGGTGACCAATTCCATCGATCAATCCCAGATCAACAGCCCGTTGCCCCAACCAAACTTCGCCGGTAAAAATATCCGTTTTCTCATCCAATTTGTCGCCACGTCGACTGACTATATGATTGACGAAATTAGTATGAATATCGTTCAGCAACCCCTTAAGTCGATCAACATCTTCGGGCTGCTCAGGGCGGAATGGGTCCAACATAGATTTGGATTTTCCTGCCGTATAAACTCGGCGTTCAATTCCTTGACGTGCAAGAAATTCATGCGCCCCAAAGCCTGCGGAAATCACGCCAATCGATCCAACAACAGACGATGGGTCTGCGTAAATCTCATCCGCAGCAGCAGCCAACCAGTAGCCACCTGATGCAGCAACGTCTTCGACAAACGCGATCACGGGAATGTTCTTTTCCTCAGCCAAACGCCTGATCCGCGCGCCGATCAACGAAGATTGCACAGGGCTTCCACCCGGTGAATTCACCTCAAGCGCGACAGCCACGGGTTTGCCACGGGTGAACGCTTTTTCGATTACACTGCTAAGAACTTGATCGTTCAGCGCACCACGTCCACCGCTCGCGATCATGCCTTGAAGACGAATAATCGCGACAGTTGGGTCAGTTTTCAGAAAGGGAATCCAGCGTTTCATATCTACCGATCTAAGTTGGGACGCCTATTCAAACAAGGGTCCACATGTTAAGAATGTTCAATTAAGTGCGGATGCGCCAGCCCGTTTTGAAGATCCAGTAGACCGCGACAAGGCACAACGTCGTAAAGAATCCAATGGCAAGCAGGCTGGTCAGGACAGGCACATCTTCAAGGCCGAAGAACGCCCAACGGAAGCCTGAGATCAAATATACAACTGGATTAAACATCGAAATCGTCTGCCAAACAGGTGGTAACATTGAGATTGAATAGAACGATCCACCCAAGAATACCAAGGGTGTAACAATCAATAATGGCACCAATTGCAACTGTTCAAAATTCTTAGCCCAAATGCCGATAATAAAACCAAATAAAGCAAAGCTAATGCAGGTCAGCACAAGGAACAGCACCATCGCGATGGGGTGTTGGATTTGGATATCGACAAAGAAGAACGACGTGATCATGATAATCACCCCGATGAACATCGCCTTTGTCGCCGCTGCGCCGACATAGCCTAAAACGATCTCTAGAAAGCTGATTGGAGCCGATAAAAGTTCATAAATGGTACCGATAAATTTCGGAAAATAGATACCAAACGACGCGTTTGAGATCGCTTGGGTCATCACCGTTAACATGATCAATCCCGGCACGATAAATGCCCCGTAGCTGACCCCGTCGACTTGATCGATACGGCTGCCGATGGCCGCACCAAATACGACAAAATACAGAGACGTGGAAATCACGGGTGAGATAAGACTTTGCAGGAAGGTTCTGAAAAATCTAGCCATTTCAAATATGTAGATTGCTTTGATCGCTGTCCAGTTCATGCCGCGTCCTCCTGCACCAGCGTGACAAAGATGTCCTCAAGGCTGCTTTGGCGGGTCGAAACATCCCGCAACGATAAGCCCGCTTTTGCAATATCGTTCAGCAATTGAGTAATGCCTGTCCGCTCACCTTTGGTGTCGTAAGTATAGATCACAGAGGATTTATCTGCCGTCTGTGTCAGGTCGTATTTGGATAATGCAGCAGGGATTGCGTCCAACGGTTCGGTCAATTGGACCTCTAGCTCTTTTTTGCCCATACGGGCCATCAACTTGGCCTTTTCTTCGACCAAAAGCAGCTCGCCATTGGCGATCACACCCACACGGTCCGCGATGGCTTCGGCCTCTTCGATGTAATGCGTTGTCAAAATAATGGTCACACCGTCGGCCTTTAGATCGGCCACGATGTCCCACATATCTTTGCGCAACTCGACGTCGACACCAGCGGTTGGTTCATCCAAAAACAGGACCCGTGGCTCATGGGCCAGCGCCTTGGCAATCAGCACACGGCGCTTCATACCGCCCGACAATTCTTTGATCGGATTGTTGCGTTTATCCCAAAGCGACAGACGTTTAAGGATATGTTCAATCGCCGCCTCGTCGGGTGACTTGCCAAACAAGCCGCGCGAAAATCGTACGGTGTTGATCACCTTTTCGAACGGTTCTAGCGCAACTTCTTGCGGAACCAGTCCGATCAACCGGCGTGCCGCGCGAAAGTCATCTTTGATACAATTCCCCGCAACCTTCACATCGCCAGACGTTGCCGTGGTAATGCCGCAAATGGTTGAAATTAGTGTGGTTTTACCTGCCCCGTTGGGGCCAAGAAGGGCAATAATCTCACCCTCGTTGATCTCAAGCGTTACGCCTTTTAACGCCTCGAAACCGCCCTCATAGGACTTGCGAAGGTCTTTAATATCTAGAATGCACGGCATTT
>TARA_B110000902_G_scaffold265494_1_pt1 | contig 11287 bp, 11 predicted proteins | sample TARA_B110000902 | Tara Oceans TARA_B110000902 (sample SAMEA4398009) | marine metagenome | biome: Polar Biome; feature: [SRF] surface water layer (ENVO:00010504); material: water (ENVO:00002006), including particulate matter (ENVO:01000060) such as... | depth 5 m | reverse complement strand
ATGGTTTTGAAGATGGGGCTACTAGTGATGAGCCGGTAAATGTTTGGTTTACTCGCAGCGGTATGCAACGCATTGTTGGTTTACATAACTATTTAGACGCGCTACCAGAAACGGGCAAGGTTTTATCATTAGCCACACTGTACGAAGTATTAGAAGATATTTTGGACGGAGGTGTTGATGATATTCAATTAGCTATTGCTAGAAATAGTTTGCCCGTTGCTGTTAGCGATGTGTTGATAAGGCCTTATTTAAATGAAGAGAGTAACCAGATAAGAGTGTCACTGAGAGTGATGGAAACAAGCCGCAGCCTAAACCGCGCGCAGTTGTTAGAAAAAATTAGATACGACATTGTGCATGAGCTAGGTTTTAAAGAAGAGCAAGTAAACCTGAGTGGCATGTTGGTGCTGTATAACAATATGTTACAAAGCTTATATCGGTCGCAAATTTTGACCTTGGGTGCGGTTTTTGTGGCTATTATGATTATGTTTTTTGTTTTATTCCGCTCAATTCCGTTAGCAGCAATTGCGATAACACCTAACTTATTAGCGGCGGCTATTATTTTAGGCGGTATGGGGCTAGCGGGTATTCCACTGGATATTATGACCATTACTATCGCTGCAATTTGTATTGGTATCGGCGTAGATGACACTATTCATTATATTCATCGCTTCAAAGCAGAGTTTGCTGAAAATAGAAACTATACTGAGACGATGTATAAATGCCATAGCAGTATTGGGCGGGCAATGTATTACACCTCACTGATTATCATTATGGGTTTTTGTATTCTGACGTTGTCTAATTTTACCCCAAGTATTATTTTTGGCTTACTAACAGGTGCGGCAATGTTTGCAGCTCTGATGGGGGCTTTATTATTGTTGCCGAAATTACTTATCTTGGCTAAACCTTTTGGGCCAGAGGCAAAGTAATACAGTGCCCAGGTCGATGTAGCGTCTGTCCTTTCTATCACCTCAGTTATACCAGATAGGGAGCATATAAGGCGGCGCTAGAGAACTTTACGAAATTAGATGGGCTGAATCGTTGTTTGGCCAGTCTGGTCGAGCTGATGTTTGTTTGAATTTCATGCCATCGTCAGCCATGTGCGGTGACAGTCGAGGACAAGCGTTGTTGGTGTTGAATAATTTAGAAATGGCGACATTGTCGCTAAACGATCTAGCTAAATAATCGAGCTAAAGAGGCTTTTTACTATGGGGCAAATACCAATATTTCCGTTGGGTACAATCCTGTTTCCTTACGGACGTATTCCATTACAAATTTTTGAGCCACGTTATGTGGACCTAGTTAAAAACAGTTTAAAAACTAATACCGACTTTGGGGTGGTGCTTATTACCCAAGGTAGTGAAATTGCGGCGCCAGTGACTGCGGCTATTCCAAAAATGATAAGTACCGGTTGCATGGCACGTATAGTTGATTGGAATGCATTGCCTAATAATAAATTTGAAATAGTGATTGAAGGTCAGACTTTATTCAACTGCGGTGGTTTTTCAATGGCTAAAGATAACTTGATTAGCACGCTTGGAAAAATGCTAGTGAGTGAAGAAAAGATTTCGGTGCCGCAGGAGTATATTGAGCATGGAGAGGTATTGCTAAGCTTGCTTGATCATCCCGCATGGGCTCGACTTAATTTCGATATTGATATTAATGATGCTTACAAGTTAAGTATGCAGTTGGCGCAGGTGATGCCGATTGATGAGCTTAATAAATTAGCATTGTTAGAGTGCGACAGTTCGATGCAGCGTCTGGCAATAATTGATGATTTATTAGATGACCTGTCTGGTTAGTTTTACCTTAATTGAGAAGCACAATGCTGAATTTAGGAGTTAGACAATTGTTAGCAGTAACGCTGTTGCTATGCTTGATGTCGGGGCAGGCAAATACAGCGGTAAGTCATATTGTGTTTATCTGGGCAAATCAAAGTGCTAGCCAAGAAGATATAACGGCGATGATTAGTAATGCTGAAATACTATCGAAGATTAATGGGGTGACATCGATGAAAGTTGGTACTGCTGTACCCAGTGACCGCAGCTCTGTTGATGATAGCTATGATGTTGGTATTACGCTTAGCTTTGACACCGTTGACGCAATGCAAGCTTACTTAGAGCACCCCGAACACATTAAATACGTGAGTACCTATGTAAAACCTTATGCTGAAGCTTTGCTCGTTTACGATATCGAGCACAACTAAATTTAAGTTAGTTGCCAGCTTGTAGATAGAGTAAGCCCATATATGCAGAGTAGGCCAATAGTAGAATAAAACCTTTAACTCGACCTATAGTGCCAGCGCTTCGCATGGTAAAATTAGACGCAAATAGAATTAATAATACGGCAAGGGCTATCATCACCGGGAAGTCTCTAAGCATGACACTTGGATCAAAGGTGCCGGGGGCTAATAAGCCTGGAAACGCCAGCACTCCTACCAAATTAAACATGTTAGAGCCGACTACATTACCTATCGCAATGTCATACTGAGCTTTGCGGGCGGCGGCGATAGTAGCTGCTAGCTCTGGCAGGCTGGTACCAATAGCAATAATAGTTAAGCCAATAATTAAATCACTAATGCCCATCGCTTCAGCAATAAATACCGCGCCCCATACTAGAATCTTTGATGACAGTACCAATATTGTGATGCCGGCAATAAGCCAAACTAGCGCCGCTTTTAGAGTCATGTCCGTATCTAGCTCGGCCTTGAATTCTGCCTCTAGCGTATCGCCTTGTTGTGTTTTAGCTTGATAAAAAGACCACGCTAATAAAGTCGCAAAGCCGCTGATTAAGATTGTGCCGTCAAACCGCGATAACACCCCGTCGACCATCAGTGCCAATGACACCATCATAATCAGCGCCAAGAGGGGCAGCTCGCGGCGAATGATCCCTGACTGTACTGACAATGGATATAGCATCGCAGTAGCACCTAAGATTAAACCGACGTTAGTGATGTTTGAGCCTAGTGCGTTACCAATAGCAATATTGGCGTTGCCTTGAGCGGAGGCTATAATGGAGACCAGCATTTCTGGGGCAGATGTGCCAATGCCAACGATGACTACGCCTACAATTAATGGTGCTATACCTAAATGCGTTGCGGTGGCAGATGCCCCAGCGACGAAGCGATCAGCGCTCCACACTAGTAGAAGAAAGCCAATAACAATTGCGGCTAAAGCTGTAAGCATAGAGTTTCCGATTAATGTTGCATAAAGGCGCGCATTATACGCACAGAGTTTAGTGGTTTGTAATGTGCTTGTGCGTATTAATTAGTTTGATTAACTTTGCTACGGATTTTTAAAATTACCGCTCCAGCCACTAGCAGCACTATGGCCCCGGCGATAAACCAGCGCTGCATACTCGGGTCATAATGGGTAGCGCTGCCTGCTATAAACCCTGGCAATATGTAGGCCGGAGCCCAAGCGATAGCCGATAAAAAATTAACGCTATAGAACTGGATGGCAGGCATGTGCATAGTCCCTGCAGCGAGTGGCATTATCGGACGGATTGGGCCGAGGAAGCGGCCAATGACAATGCTCAATAACCCATATTTTTCAAAAAAGTATTCGCCTTTTTCCAACCATGAACGATTTTGTTTGAACGGCCAGACATTATTAATATGCTTGTGAAAGTAGCGGCCAATTAAAAAGCTAATGCCGTCGCCAATGACTGCTCCGATAAATGCGCAAATAAGAGTGGTTGGTAGGTCTAGCGCCCCCGCCCCAGCAATAAATGCAGCGGCAGCAAGTAGCACTACCCCCGGTACAATAATACCTATTACTGCAAAGGATTCAATAAAGGCGATGCCGATTATAATGCCGCCTAGCCAGTGTTGATGTGCCATTAGCCATTGCCATGATGCTGTGGCTTGAATCGCTTCCCATTCCATGCAGTGTTTAGCTCTATGTTTGAATAAAGTGTTTAGGTGTTTTTTCGCCTAGATAGTAAGCGTAATGGTATACTGGGGACATTTTAGCTGCCAGCTAAAATGTAAGCCGCTTAGTTAGTCGAGACCGGCAGCGGCAGATAGAGTATTAACAGGCTAAAGCAGAGTTATAGGAAAGTGAAAGTTAATGAACGTTGAACAGTACATGCGAGCAGTGGGCCAGCGGGCAAGAGCAGCATCAAGCTTGATCGCCAAGGCAGAAACTAGCGTAAAAAATGCCGCATTGTTGGCGATAGCTGATGCATTGTTAGTGGCTAAAAAAGATATCTTAGCTGCCAATGTTAAGGATATGGATGCAGGCCACAAGCGGGGTTTAGAGCCTGCTTTACTTGATCGCTTGGCAATTTCTGAACACAGCTTTGCGCTAATGATTGAAGGTTTAACGCAAGTAGCCAGCCTTGCTGACCCAGTGGGTGCGATAAGCGACATGCGCTATTTGCCTTCTGGTATTCAAGTGGGGCGCATGCGCGTGCCTCTAGGTGTGATCGGAATTATTTATGAGAGTCGCCCTAATGTAACGGTTGAGGCCGCCAGCTTGTGCTTGAAATCTGGTAATGCCGCTGTATTGCGAGGCGGATCAGAAGCAATTAATGCTAACCAAGCCATTGCCAAATGTATAGGTCAAGGTTTGCAGTCACTGGGTTTGCCTGCTAACGCGGTACAGGTGATTGAAACAACCGACCGTGCTGCGGTTGGGCAGTTAATTACCATGCCAGAATATGTAGATGTAATTGTACCCCGTGGTGGTAAGGGGTTGATCGAGCGCATTAGTAAAGATGCCAAAGTCCCAGTGATCAAGCACCTTGACGGTGTGTGTCATGTATATATAGATAGCGATGCGGACCTAGATAAGGCCTTTGCGGTGGCGCTTAACTCTAAAACCCAGCGTTATGGTACATGTAATACTATGGAAACATTATTGGTTAATGCCGCGGTGGCTGGCGAGGTGCTGCCGCGCCTTGCTGTGGCCTATGGTAATGCGGGTGTTGAGTTACGTGGTTGTAGCATAACGCAAACTATTATTACTACCATTGCGGCCACTGAAGATGATTGGTATGAAGAATATTTAGCGCCGATATTGGCGATTAGAATTGTTAATGATGTCAATGAAGCGATAGCGCATATCAGCAAGTACAGCTCGCAGCATACAGATTCAATAGTCACTGAAAACTACACAAAGTCGCGGCAGTTTTTACGCGAGGTCGATTCAAGCTCTGTAATGGTCAATGCATCTACTCGTTTTGCCGATGGTTTTGAGTATGGTTTGGGGGCAGAGATTGGTATTTCTACCGATAAGTTGCACGCACGTGGTCCGGTTGGTTTAGATGGCTTAACCAGTCAGAAATATATTGTGTTGGGTGATGGCCATGTCAGAGGCTAACGCTTAGTGGCCTTATCATCTAAAACCCTGCCCCATATAGCTATTTTTGGTGGCAGCTTTGATCCAGTACATAATGGACATTTACGGATGGCGACTGAAGTAGCAGAGCAGCTAGGGTGTGATGAAGTAAAGCTTATTCCGGCGGGGGTGCCTCCGCATCGTGAGGCTAATCAAGTTGCAGGGCGTCATCGGTTGGCCATGCTAACGCTAGCAGTTGACGGCGAAGCTATATTAAGTGTCGATGATTGTGAGCTAAAGCGGCAAGGCCTGTCTTACTCGATTGATACAGTTATCAATATGCGTAAGCTACTTGGCGCTGATGTGGCACTAAGTCTATGTATGGGAATTGATGCATTTAATCAGTTACATGCTTGGCGGCGCTGGCAAGAGCTTACTGACTATGTGCATGTCATCGTTATGACGCGGCCCGGGTTTTATTTGCCCAACGCAGGCGAAGTATTTAACTGGTGGCATGAGCGCATTGCGCATGATGCTGACGAGCTATTACAGCAGTCTAAAGGGCGAGTAATGAGTGTAGAGTTAACTCCGCTGAGTATTTCATCGAGTGATTTACGGCAGCGTATTAGTGAGCATAAATCGGTGCGTTATTTACTGCCTAAAGCAGTTCAAAAATATATAGAGCAACATCAGCTTTATAGTTAAAACCTAAGTGGAGAAGTAATATGCGGCCAGAGGCCCTGAAAGAACTAGCAGTTGAAGCCTTAGATGATTTAAAAGGCAAAGAAATTGTGGCGATAGAAGTGAGTCATTTAACCGGGCTAATGGATTATGTGATTATTTGTACCGGAACATCTAGCCGGCATGCTAAAGCACTGGCTAATAACGTCGCGGTTGAAGCAAAAAAGAATGATGTTATTCCGCTTGGAATTGAAGGCCATAGTGGCTCTGAGTGGGTATTAGTCGATTTAGGCGATGTGGTGGTGCACGTGATGCAGCCTGAGACGCGATCTTTTTATGATTTAGAGCGGCTGTGGTCGGGCAATGCAAGTACTGATGGCGCTGAATGAAAGTTTATCTGTTGGCAGTGGGAACGAAAATGCCAGCATGGGTGGAGACCGCCGTTGGTGAATACACAAAACGCCTGCAAGGTGAGATAAGCCTGCAAGTGATCGAAGTCCCTACAGCTAAACGCGGAAAATCCAGCGCAGTGAATAAATTGGTTGAACAAGAAGGCAGGGCAATTTTAATGGCTTGCCCCAAAGGGGCTAAATTGGTTTCCTTAGATGTGTTGGGTAAGCCTTTTAGTACTAAAGATCTAGCCCAAAAACTGAACGATTGGCGCATGGACGGGTCTGATATTGCGTTAGTTGTTGGTGGGCCAGATGGTCTGTCAAGTGAAGTGTTGAATGCTAGTGCGCAAAAACTATCGCTGTCGGCGTTAACGCTGCCACACCCGATGGTTAGAGTCATATTGGCAGAACAAATTTATCGCGCTTGGACGATTACCCAAGGGCATCCGTATCATCGCTAAGCTAACGACACGGCAGAGACAATAATAAACGATGGCAAGTCCGGCAGCGCTAAAAGACCCGCATAAAGAAAAAGCGATTTTTTTCAATCGGTTAATGATTATTGCCCTGCTGTTGTTGACGGCATTTTCTGGTTTGACTTATCGCTATTATAGTCTGCAAATCACCAACTATCAGAGCTATCAGACTCAATCTGAACGCAATCGAGTTCAACTTAGACCGGTGCCACCAGTGCGCGGCCTTATTTTTGATCGCAATGGCGTCTTATTGGCTGAAAATCGGCCTAGTTATCAGTTGGCGATTGTGCGCGAAAGGGTAGATGATCTAGCGACAACATTGGCGCAGCTAAAACTTTTGTTAGATTTGAGCGACGAGCAAATTGAAGGTTTTCACAAAAACTCTAAAGGGCGCCGTCCGTTTCAATCTATTGCGCTTAAGCTTCAGCTCAATGAACAAGACATAGCCTTAATGGCAGTCAATCGGCATAAATTTGCCGGTGTCGAAGTGGAGGCTTTAGCGAAACGCTTTTACCCTAAGGGTGAGTTGTTCGCGCATGTGTCTGGTTATGTTGGTCGCATTAATTCAACTGAAGCGGCGCGCATAGATAAACAAAACTATGCTGGCACTAATTACATTGGTAAGTCTGGCTTAGAGAAATATTATGAAGATGTTTTGCATGGCGAAGTAGGTTATGAAAACGTAGAAACTAATGCGCGAGGAAGAGTGCTGCGAGTGTTAGAGCGGGTCGAACCAAAACCTGGTAGAGACATAATCTTGAATCTTGACTGGAAGGTACAAGAAGCTGCCGCCAATGCATTAGAAGGGCAGCGTGGTGCGGTTGTGGCGATTGATCCTAAAACGGGAGCTGTTATTGCCTTGGTCAGCACTCCTAGCTTCGACCCCAATTTATTCGTTAACGGTATTAGTAGCACCGATTACGATCGCTTAAATAAATCTTTAGATTTACCACTGTTTAATCGCGCACTCCAAGGGCAGTATCCTCCCGGGTCTACTATTAAACCTATTTTTGGTTTAGCTGGGCTTGAATATAACTTGATGGAGCCTTCAACTATTGTAAAAGACCCCGGTTGGTTTCAATTGCCTAATAATGAAAGGCGCTTTCGAGATTGGAAAAAACATGGCCATGGCAATAATGTAGATTTACATCTCGCCATTGAACAGTCTTGTGATGTCTATTTTTATCACCTAGCTAATAAAATGGGTATAGACCGAATGCATGACTTCTCAGAGAAGTTTGGTTTGGGCGTTCGTACGGGTATAGATTTGTTTAATGAAAAAACCGGTATTTTACCGTCTAGTAAATGGAAGCGGCGGACTAAAAATCAGGTTTGGTTTCCGGGTGAAACCCTAAACGTCGGTATTGGCCAAGGTTATATGCTGACTACGCCATTGCAGTTGGCAGTAGCTGCAGCGGCGATTGCGAGTAAAGGCTTAAAGCATACTCCGCAAATACTAAAGTCGATATCTGGCGAAGTGCCCATTAAACGTGTCGGCGAGCGTTTTAATCTAGTGAAAGAGAGTAATTGGGATCTTATTTTTGACGCGATGGAAGCGGTAGTCCATGCGCCTAGAGGAACCGCCCATAGTAAATCTAAAAATATGCAATATAAGGCGGCTGGTAAAACGGGTACTTCGCAGGTTATTGGTATCGCTCAAGATGAAGAATATGATATTACTAAAATCAGTAAACATAATTGGGATCATGGTTTGTATATAGGTTTCGCGCCGCTTGAAGATCCGGTTATTGCGGTAGCTGTTATAGTTGAAAATGGCGATGGTTCATCGGCGGCGGTACCGATCGCGCGTAAAGTGACGGACGCTTATCTCCTCGGTGAAGATGGTAAGCCTAAAGCGAAGTACAATAGAGTGGCATCTGCTCAATGAAAGTAGTGATTAAAACAAGCGGAGCTCCTTAGCTATGGCGCAAGAGGACTTCTTAAGACGTATGCCGGGTTCGGACCGAGCCTTTGCCCGTCGCGCCTCTTTGTCGTCACGTTTTAGTATTGATATTCCGCTGCTAATACTGCTGCTAATACTAACCTTTGGCGGTTTGTTTGTCTTATACAGCGCCAGCGGTATGGACCTTTCTACCATGAAGCGGCAGATCACCTTTTTTATTGTGGCTTATATAGTAATGATTGCTGTCGCCCAGTTTAATGTCAGCTTTTATCAGCGCTGGGCACCGTGGGTGTATTTGGTTGGAATTGGTTTGTTGATTGCTGTGCTGCTAGTTGGGGTTGGTGCTAAAGGTGCTCAGCGCTGGTTGGCATTACCAGGAATACGGTTTCAGCCGTCAGAGGTAATGAAGTTATTGGTCCCGATGACAATTGCATGGTATTTAGCCAAGCGTGCGCTGCCTCCCAGCTTTAAACATATTTTTGTGACATTGTTATTACTAGGTATTCCAGCGGCATTGGTATTTAAGCAGCCGGACCTTGGCACGGCGATATTGATTGCCTCGTCGGGGCTGTTTGTATTGTTTTTTGCCGGTGTTCGCTGGCGCTTAATATTTGGCGCATTCTTCTGTGTGTTAGCGGCTATTTATCCAGCGTGGGAATACGTATTGTATGACTATCAGCGACAACGGGTGTTAACGCTATTGAATCCTGAAAGTGATAAATTAGGTGCCGGTTGGAATATTATTCAGTCTAAAACAGCAATTGGGTCGGGCGGTTTAGAAGGTAAAGGTTGGCTACAAGGTACCCAGTCGCAGTTGGACTTTCTGCCGGAAAGTCATACTGACTTTATTATTGCAGTACTAGCCGAAGAATTTGGCCTAATTGGTGTGTTGTGTTTGTTGCTGTTGTACTTGTTAATTATTGGTAGAGGTTTATTAATTGCCCTGCGAGCCCAGCAATGTTTTGCGCGCTTATTGGCAGGTAGTATTACCTTAACTTTTTTTGTTTATGTTTGTGTGAATATGGGTATGGTAGCAGGCTTGTTACCAGTGGTAGGCGTACCGCTGCCATTGGTTAGCCAAGGTGGTACCGCAATTGTAACGCTAATGGCAGGCTTTGGATGTCTTATGTCTATTAGCACAGAGGAGAAGAGAATTGTTGTTGCGTAAGACGAAAAACATCTTAGGGTGTGTATTAACTACTGCGGTTATTGGTGGGGCTAGCTCAACACTTGCTGATTACACTGAAAATTCTAAAGCCCAAGCCTTAATGGATAAAATGGTAGCTGAGTATAACTATGATCGAGGGGAGCTAGAAAAAATATTTACCAGTGCGAATCGTGACAATAGAATTCTTGACTCGATGAATAACGCGGCTGAAAAAGTAAAGCCTTGGTCTGAATATCGGCCTCATTTCATCACTGATCTGCGGGTAAGACAGGGTATCGCCTTTATGCAAAAGCATAGTGAAGCCTTAGCCCAGGCCGATCAAGAATATGGTGTGCCGCCAGCAGTTATTACGGCGATTATTGGTGTTGAAACCAACTATGGTAGCTATACTGGTAAGGCTAGCGTGCTCAATTCATTATCTACCTTAGCGTTCGAGCATCCGCGACGCTCGTCATATTTTACCTCTGAGTTAGAAAACTATTTGCTGTTAGTGAGAGAGCGCGACTGGCAGGCCGATAAGCAGTTAGGGTCTTATGCTGGAGCGATGGGTTTGGCGCAGTTTATGCCGAGTAACTATCGCACCTTGGCGGTTGATTTTGATGGTGATGGCATTACTGATTTGTTTAACCCAGTGGATGCTATCGGTAGTGTGGCTAATTATTTTAAACATCATGGTTGGATCAGTGGTGGATCTGTTGCTGCGCCTGCAGTTGTTATTGAAGGTTATGACAAGGAAGAAGCTAACCGTAGTTTAAGGCCTAGTAAGACTATTGCCGAACTAGCTGAACTTGGTTACATCTCTACAGTAGCCTATGAGCCAGCGGAAAAAGCGATTGCGATGAGCTTTAGTGGTATAAGCGGTGATGAGTATTGGATCGGCTTGACTAATTTTTATGTTATTAGCCGTTACAACCCGAGACAAAAATATGCCATGGCGATTTATCATTTAAGCCAAGAAATTAAAGCGGCCGAGAATGGGTAATAGTTGGGTTAAATCAGCGCTGGGTCTACTATGCATGCTTGCATTAGCTTCATGCAGTGGCAGTTATAAAAGCGGTGGTGGGCGCTACGCTATTCATCAAGACCATGGGCCTGACTCGCGAATGGATCCTAATGAAATAAAAGATGCAGTGCCGCGTGAGGATCCAATACTAAAGGCCGGTAATAAAAATCCTTATACCGTTTTAGGAAAAACCTACTCCTTACTACCTTCCGCCAAAGGGTATAAGGAGCAGGGTGGGGCGTCTTGGTATGGTAAAAAATTCCATGGCCATACCACTTCTAATGGCGAAATATACAATATGTATGGCATGACCGCCGCGCATAAAACTCTGCCTATACCAAGTTATGTCAAAGTGACTAACTTGAGTAATGGTAAAACAACTATT
>TARA_B110000902_G_scaffold42367_1_pt1 | contig 11290 bp, 11 predicted proteins | sample TARA_B110000902 | Tara Oceans TARA_B110000902 (sample SAMEA4398009) | marine metagenome | biome: Polar Biome; feature: [SRF] surface water layer (ENVO:00010504); material: water (ENVO:00002006), including particulate matter (ENVO:01000060) such as... | depth 5 m | reverse complement strand
ATAGCGATACTTAATCGTGTGCCTATCAGGTTGTTCGAATGGCTAGTGCCAGGCTTATTGCGAGATAAATGCATCGCCTTAATAAAAACTTTGCCAAAGAATATACGCAAAAATTTTGTACCAGTGCCTAATTATGTTGATGACATACTGGCCAAAGTTAACAGTGGCAATGTGGCGTTAAGTAAATCTTTAACTGACTCTCTTAGTAAAATAAAACGTGTAGCAATTAATACTGACGATTGGCGGGAAGAGCTGCTAGAGCCATTCTATTTGATGAATTGTCGTATTTTAGCTAGCGACGGCAGCGTTGTTGCTAAGGGCCGTAATATTAAAGAGTTGGTTGCTATTCATCGAGATAAGCTAAAACAGGATATTGCGGCAGAAAACAAAACAGGATTGGCGGATCAGTCTACCGACTGGAATTTTGGCGACTTAAAACCAATGGTGCAGTTAAAGCAAGCCGGTGTCGATATTAACGCTTACCCCGCATTGGTTGAAATAGGCGAGAAGGTGACCTTAAGGTTGACTGATAGTGTCGAAGAGGCTGCGGCAGCAACAAAATTTGGGTTAATAAGATTGTTAATCAATGCCACAGCTAAACAAGCGAAGCAGTTAAAAAAGAATTTATTGAAAGGTAACGCCTTTGCGCTGCATTTGTCGTTATTGGGTGAGCGTGAGCCATTTGTCGATGGCTTAGTAAAAGCGATTTATTGGGATACATTTTTGAGCGGGCAATCCATGCCGCGAACTAAGACAGAGTTTGAGCAACGGCTAGCTGCTGAAAAAGCCAACTTGCTTACTAGTGGTAATGAATTTGAGAAGCTGTTTCAGCAAGTATTAGAGCAGCATTATCATGCTCAGCAATTGTTAACCAAGTTAACTCCTGCTATGGGGGCGGTAAGAAGTGATGTGGTCGAGCAAATTTCAGCATTAATGTACCCAGGGTTCATGCTCTATGTGCCGCTCACTAGATTGAAAAATTACCCACGTTATTTTAAAGCAATAGTATTTCGCCTAGAGCGTTTAGCGGGGCAGTATCAAAAAGATAAACAAGCCAGCGTGCAAGTTGCAAAGCATTGGTATAATTTACAGACAAAGCTAGCTGACGATTTTTTTCAATTAGATAATGATTCTCAATTAGCTGAGTATCGATGGATGATCGAAGAATATAGAGTGTCGTTATTTGCCCAAAAATTAAAAACGCCGTTACCAGTTTCGGATAAACGCTTACAGCAGTGTTGGAAAAACAGTGAACTAGGTAGCAATTAGTTGATGATTTTGTATGTATTTGTACCTATTATGGTGACTTTGATTGATTATTATGAAACTACCTGGGCTAAGCTATGTCCGACCATGCAGTAACGCATAAGCGCTAATGCTTATTATAAAAACCTAAATGCAATACCACTATAGAAAAGGATACACCATGAATAACAAAAAATTAAAACCAATCGCAGCCGCCCTAGGCGCAGCATTTTTGGCTTCAGCTATTGTACCTGTTGCGGCAGCAGAAACTGTTAATCCGTTTGCTGCTACCCAAATGAGTAGTGGTTATGATCTTGCTAATTTCGCCCATCACGGTGACAAAGCTAAAGGCGAAGGCAAATGCGGTGAAGGCAAATGCGGCGGCGACAAAAAAGCTGAAGCTGAAGGTTCATGTGGCGGTGATAAAGCTGAAGGTGAAGGTTCATGTGGCGGTGATAAAGCTGAAAGTGAAGGTTCGTGCGGTGGCGATAAAGCTGAAGGCGAAGGCTCATGCGGTGGTGATAAAGCTGACAAAGCTGAAGGCAAATGTGGCGAAGGCAAATGTGGCGCTAAGTAAGTACTATGTCTAATTACCAGCCTATACACGGTGCTGGTTTAGGTTTGCGGCGGACCCTGTTGGGTCCGCTTGCAAATTTAAAACCTGATTCGGTAAAGTTTTTAGAAGTCGCTCCTGAAAATTGGATTGGAGTAGGCGGGCGCTATGGCAAGAAGTTTCGCGCCTTAGCCGAACAGTATCCTATTACGTTACATGGCTTGTGTTTAAATATTGGTGGCTTTGTGCCTCTTGATACTGATTTCCTCGATAAGCTTAAGCTATTTATGCGCGAGCTAAATATTTCTCTCTATTCTGATCACTTAACGTATTGCGGCGATTCGGGCCAGTTATATGATTTGATGCCAATACCGTTTACTGAAGAAGCTGTGCATCATGTTGCCGGTCGGATTAAGCAGGTGCAAGAGACATTAGAGCAGCGCATAGCGATAGAAAATGCCTCATATTACGCCGCGCCAATGCAGCAAATGTCTGAAAGTGAATTTATTAATGCTGTTGTTTCTGAAGCTGATTGCGACTTATTGTTAGATGTAAACAATATCTACGTCAATAGTATTAATCACAATTACGATCCTATTGATTTTTTAAACAAACTGCCGGGTGAGCGGGCTACTTATATTCATATAGCCGGGCACTTTAATGAAGACGAAGATTTAAAAGTAGATACTCACGGCGCTGATGTGATCGACCCAGTATGGGGCTTACTGCAAGCCGCTTATAAACGCTTCGGCGTTTTACCTACACTATTAGAGCGTGATTTTAACATTCCACCATTACCTGAATTATTGCTCGAAGTTGAAAAAATTAGGGTGTATCAACAACAGTTTTCATCGGCTAGCTTAACGGGGAAGGATTGTGGTTGATCAGCTAGCTGATTTTCAGCAGGTTCAAGCAAGTTTTACTGCTCATATTCGTGATCCTGAGCATCAAACGATACCTGCCGGGGTTGACCCTAGGCGGATGAAAATCTACACAGAGCTATTTTTTAACAATATTAGTGATTTATTGGCTAATGGTTTCCCAATCATTAAATCATTATTCAGCGAAGCTCATTGGAACCAAATTATTCGAAATTTCATGGTTGAGCATCAATGCTCAACACCTTATTTTTTGGAGTTAGGCCAAGAGTTTATTGCCTGGTTAGAAGGACAGATGCCAAAAGGGGAGTTGCCGTCGTTTTTATATGAATTGGCTCATTATGAATGGGTAGAAGTTGGTTTAGATATTGAAGAAGCACAGCCGGATTGGAGTAATATCGATACTAACGGTGATCTACTAGACGCAGTGCCAGCTTTGTCCCCAGTGGCATGGTCATTGGGGTATTCCTATCCGGTCCACCAAATTGGGCCGAACTTCCAGCCTGAGCAGCCTGGTGCAGAGCCAACCTATATAGTGGTGTATCGGGATAGACTGGATAAAGTGTGTTTTATGCAAAGTAATGCTGCAACGGCAGCCCTATTAGAGTCAATTGCACAGCATAATGGGCTAACGGGGCGACAAATACTGGCCGATCTGGCTGATCAAATGTCCCACCCTGATCCAGCGCAGCTGACTAAAGCTGGACTGGATATTCTCGCTAGCTTACAAAAATTTGGCATTATTCTCGGTACCTATCGCTAGCTAACTTTAACCATAAGTACCGAATTATTAGCTAAAGACTTCTATTGGTTTGGTGACTATAATGCATAAAAAAATTAGGCAATTGAATGCCTGTAGCATATAGGAAAGTTGATGATAACAACCAAAGTCTTACCTAAATTAGCTAGTGTGCTAGTTTTTTGGTGCCTATCAACTGTTGCCGCAGCGCAAGATTTTCAGAGTGATGTGAATTCTGCTGACCCGTGGGAGCCGTTTAATCGCTCAATGCATGCCTTTAATATGCAGGTTGATAAGTTTATTTTGTTGCCCGCGGCTAAGGGCTATCAGTTTTTTATTCCGCAAGTTATTGATAATGGCATTACTAATATGTTCAATAATGTTCGCATAATCCCTACTTTTGTTAACGATGTGCTGCAAGTTGAGATAGTTGACGCAGGCTGGGATGCGTTGCGGTTTAGTGCCAACATTACCTTTGGCGTATTTGGTTTTTTTGATGCGGCAACAAAAATGGGTATTCCATATGAACGTGAAGACTTTGGATTAACGTTTGCTAAATGGGGTATGCCTGCTGGGCCATACCTAACTATCCCATTATGGGGGCCAAGTACCGTAAGAGACGCAATAGGGTTATTGCCTGAGCAAGCACTGTCGCCGGCCTTCAATATTACTCATAAATCGACCAGAAATACCATTACAGCGGTGTACTTTGTTGATAGTAGAGCCGACGTTATTGCCTTAAGTGGTTTAGTGACAGGTGATAGTTATAACTTTTTTCGCGACGCTTATCTGCAAAACCGTAAGGCAATTATCAATGGTGGCTTTGTTGATGACTTTGGGGAACAAGAGTTTGATGGGGGTTTTGATGACTTTTAGGCCTATGACTGTTGTTAGTATTATCGTTGTAAAGTTTTGTATGTTGCTTAGGTGGTGGCATTAATGCCAAATAATTACTCCATTTTAATAATAGATGATGACGATGCGGTACGAGACAGTATTGCCGTCTATTTGGATGAAGTTGGATATAATGTATATCAAGCCAGTGACGGCGAGCAGGGCGTAGCCTTACAGCTAGAGCTATTGCCAGATGTAGTGCTGTGTGATCTGAGGATGCCAAAGAAAGATGGTATTTCAGTACTGCGGGAGATAAATGCGGCCAGCCCAGATACCCCGATAATTGTTATCTCTGGTGCCGGTGAGATAACTGAAGTCGTCGACGCGCTGCGCTTCGGTGCTAACGACTACTTTATTAAGCCAATAAAAGATATTGACGCGCTAGAGAAATCCATCAGTCGCTGCTTAGAACAGGTTAAATTACGCAAACAAAATAGCGCTTATCGAGAAAAACTTGAGCAAACTAATAGGCAGTTAGAAAACCATCTACGAATACTAGAGCAAGATCAGCAAGCGGGGCGACATGTGCAAATGCGTCTGTTGCCGCCATCGCCGCATACTTTAGGGCCCTATACCTTTACTCATCGAGTCATCCCATCTTTGTATCTAAGCGGCGATTTTGTTGAATATATATTGGTAGGTGACAATTATATAAATTTCTATATTGCTGATATCTCTGGTCATGGCGCTTCGTCAGCATTTGTGACCGCTATTTTGAAAGACTATACCGCGCATCAGCGCAGTGATTATAATCGTCATGGTGTGCACACCGTGATCGAGCCCATCGCATTTTTGCAGCGCGCCAATAATGCTCTGTTGGACTCTGGTATTGGCAAACACATGACTATGTGCGTTGGTGTTTTGGATATTAAAGCCAATACTCTGCGTTATAGTACGGCGGGCCATTTACCTGAGCCGATATTAGTTACTGCCCAGGGTGCTAAATATTTACCAGGCTCGGGTATGCCGGTAGGTTTATTTAAAGAGGCTGAGTTTAATGAGCAAACCATTGATCTACCTGAAAAATTTACCCTATATATGTTCTCTGACGGTATTTTAGAAATTTTGCCAGCAAAGCAATTAGTTGATAAAGAAACCGCTTTATTGGAAAGTATGCAAAATGCACCGCAAGATTTAGACAGTTTGATTGATAGTTTTGGGGTTGATACTATGGATGAAATACCCGATGACATTGCCGTATTAATGGTTAAGCGAGGTTAGCTATGCAGCCTGGACAAATACTAGTTGCAAGTCACGAAGGCGCTTATTTAATTAAGCTTATTGGTGACGTGCGGGTGAGTTTGTGCGGCTCTTTCGATCAATATATTGAATCTATCTTATCGGCCGACAATTTTATCAGTGTGATTATTGACTTAACTGAAGCTGATGGTATAGATAGCACCAGCTTAGGTATGTTAGCGAAAATCTCTATCGAAGCACGCAGTCGATTCAATCTTACGCCGGTTATCGTATCAAATTGTGAAAGTATTAACCGTCTTATAGTGTCTATGGGTTTTGACAGCGTATTTGATATTCGTGATAAAGCCCCCGCTTGTATAAACGAGTTGTCGGAACTACCCCATATAAGTTGTTCAGAAGAGGGCATGCGTGAAAAAGTGCTTAATGCGCACAAAGTATTAATGGGATTGTGTGAAGAAAATGAAGCCAAGTTTAAAGAGCTTGTTAACGTGCTCGAACAAAATAGTAATTAACTAGCCGATGACTGCTAGCTTTTGTTGAATAAACTGGCTGTGCGGAATATAAAGTAGCTCGGAAATTTTGCGCAGGTAATGCTCTTCGTATTTGTCCAACTTGCCATCAGCGTAAGCTATTTGCCACATCGCCTTCATTAATTTTTTCTTTTGTTCTATACCAAATTCATCATTGATCAGTCGGGTAAAAGGCTGCATTGAGGTATTGCTTTGTGAATGACTCTCAGCGATTTTTAGCAGCTTATCAGCATTGTCCGTATTTATTCCTAGTACTTCATTAAGGGCTTCTTTCATCGACTGCCACTCAATATCATCCAGATTATAGTCAGCGTTAGCTACTTCAAATAGCAGCAGGGCAGCGGCAAAGTTTAGTGCTTCTTCATCCGTTTCTACTGTTTCTTCTGGTGGCAGTAGATTTTCGAGAAAACGTTTTAACGCCGATTTCATTTTATGCTGCCGCCTATTTATGCTGAAAGTAATTGTTCGAGTTTTATCTGATCAACAGTAAAAGCTCTTATTCCTTGTGCTAGTTTTTCTGTTGCCATAGCATTTTCATTCATATTCCAACGAAACTGTTTTTCATCGAAGGTTTCAAATGGTGAACTAGCGGCTGTATTATCAGGCGCTAGCTTGCGTTCTAGTAAACCCTGGTCAGCTTCTAGTTCTGCCATTAACAGTGGGCTAATGGTCAAGCGGTCGCAGCCTGCAAGTTGTTCTATTTCACCAATATTCCTAAAGCTAGCGCCCATAACAATAGTTTGATAGTCATTTTTTTTGTAATAACGATAAATGTTGCTAACTGATACCACTCCAGGGTCTTCTGCGGCTGGGTAGTTTTCTATACCACTGTCTGCTTTATGCCAGTCCAATATACGACCTACAAATGGAGAGATTAAAGTAATGCCAGCGTCAGCGCAGGCTACAGCCTGAGCAAAGCCAAATAGCAAGGTTAGGTTGCAGTTAATACCTTCTTTTTCCAATACTTCAGCGGCCTTAATTCCTTCCCAGGTGGAGGCAATTTTTATTAGCACCCGATCTTTGCTTACACTATTTTGCTGGTATAAATCGATAAGTTGACGTGCTTTTTCTACTGTCGCACTGGTATTAAAAGACAATCTGGAATCTACTTCGGTAGAAACTCTGCCCGGAACTAATTTTAATATCTGACAACCGATCGAAACCGCTAGCTGATCACCTGCCGCAGCTAATTGTTGGCTAGAACTGCCATCAGTATTTTGACCAACTTCTTTCGCAATAGCTAATAAGTTAGCATATTTTTCTAACTGAGCAGCTTTAAGTATTAGCGATGGATTGGTTGTAGCATCTAATGGTTGAAAGCGTTCAATAGCTTCGATATCGCCAGTGTCGGCTACTACATCGGTCATTTTTTTAAGTTGATCCAGCTTGTTACTCATGTGTTTGTCCAGAAAATTATTCGCAGGTTAGTGTACGTGCAAGATTACGAAACGGCTAGTGCTTTGGCTTCTTTTACCAGCGATAAAGCTTTCTCAACTACTTCAATCCCGGCCCCTTTTTTGTGACCACTCTCACTCAGGTGCCGTCTAAACTGGCGAGCACCTGGGACACCTTGAAATACCCCTAGCAAATGTTTTGACATACGCATTAATGGTGCGCCAGCATCAAGTTGATTTTGTATATACGGCATATAGCTTTCGACTAACTGCTCTGGTGAGGCTATTAATGCTGGGGAATTAAATAGCACAGGGTCAACATCATTTAGCAACCACGGGTTTTGATAGGCGGCGCGACCAAGCATAACGCCGTCTACATATTGTAGATGTTCCTCACACTGGGCTAGATTTTCTACCCCACCATTAAGTACAAATTCTAACTGTGGAAAGTCCTGCTTAAGTTGGTACACGGTTGGATAATTTAGCGGCGGTATTTCTCTATTCTGTTTTGGACTTAAGCCCGACAAAATTGCCTTGCGGGCATGGACAATAAAAGTACTGCAGCCACTTTCAGCAACGGTGGCAATAAAATCAGATAACCATTGGTAGCTATCTAAATCATCAATGCCAATACGATGTTTAATAGTAACTGGTATGTCACAGCTATCTTGCATGGCCTTTATGCCATCGCGCACTAATTGTGGCTCGGCCATTAGGCAGGCACCAAATTGACCATTCTGTACTCGATCCGACGGGCAGCCAACATTGAGATTTACTTCGTCATAACCCCATTTTTGTGCAAGTTGTGCGCATTGAGCTAGGTCTTTGGGGTTGCTGCCACCAAGTTGAATTGCGACAGGATGCTCTTCTTGGTTGTAACCAAGAAAGCGTTCTTGGTTGTCACCATAAATAATAGCCCCAGTAGTAACCATTTCAGTATAGACCAAGGCATTTTTGCTCATTAGGCGCCACAAGTACCGACAGTGGCGATCAGACCAATCCATCAGTGGGGCGCAGCAGAAAGTTCTGTCTAACATGGTAGTGTTAACCTTGGCATAGCTATTATAACGAGGCTACTGAGTATACGGGCAAGTGGAGGTTACCAAAAGAATTCTGGCAGTTTTTATTGATATTGCTCAACGGAGTAATATTCGACAGGCTAATTCTTTAGCCTGTCGGTAAAGCTATTTCCCTTTAATATCACCAATGTCTTCAAGAATTTCGGTAAGTTGTTGAGCCCAGTGACCAATTAATTGCTTGGCGTCAGCAGAGTTAGTTATCCGATTAGACCAAGAGTGATAGCCCCGATTTCTGGTTTGCTTAGCATCTGCTACGCGGGCCAATATTTCGTTGCTAACGCCATCGTAAAACTCAAGATAAAGAGTTGCCGCACCTGCTGTTTCAGCGAATGTTGCTGTTCGATTTGCAGTTTTAATATCAGGCGCATGTACATCAAGATTAATAATAGCCGGTTTCAGTATGAGAACTCCGGGGCCATTTTCAGCGACTACCGTATAGCCTTTCACTTTAGCCATATACTCAGTAAAGGTTTCATCAAATAATTTTGCGACCCCATTTTTAATCTTCTCAACATCACTATTCTTTATTCGAGAAGTCATCATATGGTCATTGTTGTAATTGCGTTGCCAGTTTTTCTTAAAGGCTACCTGACTTGGTAGAATAAAGATTTTGTCATATTCAGAGAAATCAGTGTTGTCTCTTAAGTAAGCCAACGAGTGTTTTTCACTTTTTACTAAATTCAGTCCATCAAAGCTGGTTTCTGGTGGAGCATCTTTGGCGCTTATAGTAGATAAAGGTAATGAGAGTGCTAATATTAATACTACCGAAATTTTAGTTTTTTTATTTTTCATTGTTGACTCCGAGCAGAGGGTATCTGCGTTTATTAATAAAGCTGACAAAAGTTGACTAAGCTTACGCTAATAAGTCTAATCATGCTGCTTGGTACATGCGCTCATATGATTAATTTAGAATGCAGTAGATTAATCATAGGGGGGGGGAATAAATAGCTATAACAAATATACCATTATGTTAACGTCTCGCTCAAAATATATAAACAGGCATATCTAGTGGCTTCAACGATTAAATACTATCCTCCAATGGAAGAAAAAATAAATGTGTTATCCCACGCGGTTGGCTTACTGTTAAGCGTTGTAGGGTTGTTTTTTTTAGTTGATCGGGCAGTTAAAGTTGAGGGTGTATTACCGCTTATTAGTTTTATCATATATGGGCTAAGTTTGGTGCTACTGTTCGCCGCATCAACTTGCTATCACAACAGTTCTGCGCCGGAGTTAAGGGCGAAGCTACGAGTTGTTGACCATGCCGCAATTTGTGTTTTGATCGCTGGTACCTATACACCATTAACTCTAATTACCCTAAGCGGGCCGATCGGCTGGACGATTTTCTCACTGTCATGGGGGTTAGCTTTAGCTGGGATAATGCTTAGTCTGTTTTTCACTGGTAAATTCAAAGTTCTATCCACCCTCATTTATGTAATTATGGGCTGGATAATCGTGTTTGCCATTAAACCATTGATGGCTAGCTTAGATGAGGTAGGCTTGCGCTGGCTAATAGCCGGTGGTGTCGCTTATACCCTAGGGGCGATTATTTACGCGGTCTCAGCTATTAAGTTTAATCACGCAATATTTCATATTTTTGTTTTGCTAGGTAGTTTTTGCCATTTCATCACTGTCTATTTTTATGTGTTACCACTGTAGTTTATGCGCTAGAACATTAGAAAGAGTTAAGTAGTTAAATTAGTAGCTTGGTCATACTATCAGCAGTATTAATCGTATTCCTTCAGGGAGCTCTATGAAAAAGTTTTTGCTAGCGCTGTTGCTGTTGTTAGTAATGGGAGCAATTATTGTTTATATAAAACTGCTGCCAGCGCAACCGCCCGTAAGCCAAGCGTTTATAAATGGCACAGTGCTGACTATGGATGCTCAAAACTCTATTGCAGAAGCAGTAGTAATTGAGAATGACAGAATAGTTGCTGTTGGTAGTTTGCAGAAAGTTAAGCCGCATATGAACGGTGATACAATAGTTTATGATTTAGCTGGAAAGACACTCATACCGGGTTTTATTGATGCCCATGGTCACTTTCCTGCCTCTGGTATCAACTATTACATCGCTGACCTAAATAGCCCTCCTATCGGCGCTGTTACAAATATCCCCGAATTAATTGCGGCGTTAAAAGCGAAATATGCAGGTGTAAATACAGGAGAATGGATTGTTGGTTATGGCTATGATGACACTTCAATTTCTGAGCATCGGCATATAACTATTCAAGAATTAGATTATGCGTTTCCAGACAATCCCGTATTTATTTTACATATATCTGGTCATATGGGGGTGCTTAATAGCAAGGCTTTCGAGTTAATTAATGTTGATAAGAATACGCCAGATATGGATGGTGGTGTTTATGTTAAAGATAGTAATGGCGAACTAACGGGCTTGGTCGAAGAGACAGCTGCATTACATGCGCAAATGCTGGCCATGGATTTCGGCGCTATAGAAGGCTTGAATATTCTTCAGACGGCGGTGAAAGAATATAGTGCTCAAGGCGTTACCAGTGCTCAAGCTGGAGCGGTTGAGAGTAAAATTACAGCGGGTTTGGTAGCGGCTGATCAGTTAAATTTGATTCCGATGAGGGTGACTCTCTGGCCTATATTTGATCAGTTCGGCGAAGACTTTCTCAGCGGCAAAGTTGCCAAAGAAGATTATAAAACGGCTAAGTTAGATATTGGAGCAATAAAAATTATTGCTGATGGCAGTATTCAAGGATACACCGGCTACTTGTCTAAACCTTATCATGTGCAGCCACATGGCGGCGGCCATGC
>TARA_B110000902_G_C14294421_1_pt1 | contig 11321 bp, 14 predicted proteins | sample TARA_B110000902 | Tara Oceans TARA_B110000902 (sample SAMEA4398009) | marine metagenome | biome: Polar Biome; feature: [SRF] surface water layer (ENVO:00010504); material: water (ENVO:00002006), including particulate matter (ENVO:01000060) such as... | depth 5 m | reverse complement strand
CTAGCGGGCCAGATGCTCACCTTGTATCCACGGTCGGGTAGTTTGTTATATGGGCTCTCTTGATTCTGCGGTTTACCAAGGTAGGTGATATGTCCGTGAGGCTTCAAGATAGCGTCAATTTTTTTACAGCTTCTTAGAGCTTATCTCTCATGCCCTGTGTGGCAGAGTTGTTAGGTACTTCGATGTCATCCGCAATCAACACGTCAGCAGGAGAACCCGCTAGTTGTCCTGTAACACCTACAGACTTTACTGAAGGTGCGTGAGACGCTGCGGCTGGGCCTACATCAAAGCTAATCTTAGATTGTCTTTGGTCAATCTCAGGACGGATGTGGGCCAGGATGTCCATCTCGGTAATGAGATGAGATTTTTTAAAAATAGTATATGATTAATACATTTAACTACCTCCAAATTTATGGGATTATGAAATATGAAGAATCGGCTAAACAGAAATAGTTTTTTAAGGCTGATATCTTTTGCTGTTGGGCTGCTTGCAAGCAATGTGACCGCTTCTGAAATAGACTACTCAAGATTATTTCTGAAAGTCCCTACCGCTGAACAACTTCAAGGTTATTTACTAGTAGCGCATTACTTTTCAGATCACAGGTCTCTATTTGTTGCAACTAGTTTAGACAGTAACTCTTATGAGATACTTGAGATAGGGCAGGAAGTGAAAATTGGTCCGAGGTCATTTAAGATTACTGGTTTTTCTAAAGATCAGCTTCTATTAAAAGATATAAATGAAGTTTTATATTTTATACCTTTTGAAAAAGAGGACTTCCAAAAAGCCATAAAAGTAGATGAAAATGCCATCGCAAGTGGTTCGAATTGGAGTGGTAAAATGTTTGCAACTGATAATACCGCGCTTGAAAAGTTCAAAAAAATTGCTCAGGCAGTGGGAGTGCCGAAATTTATTTCTTCTCAATTTACAAGCTTACCAAAGCCTGGCCGTACTTTGGGGGGGCGTCCAGGTTGGCTGCTGGACGACACAATTCCTAAATTACTGTTGCTAGCGTCACCTTTTAAAGCTGATGATTTGATTATCAATATCGACGGTGTAAACACCCATCACTTGGATGAACTTCAACAACATCTTCGCGAAAGAAAAAGCAACAAATATTTCGACATTGAGATTCAACGGAATGGTAATTTGAAAATGTTAAGAATACGATTATGATCAGATTAAGTGCTTTAGTTTTTTGTTATTTCATTTGCGTAAACTCCGTGGCCGCGGACTCAATTAGGTTAGTTAACGCACCAATCGGCGCTGTAAGCTCGTATTTTTCGCAACTCACTGGATACACCTATATATTGGGTTTTGAGACCTCTGAGAAAGTTTCCATACAAAAAGAAATTGTTGGTGGGGACAATATTCATAAATTTTTCATTAATCTGGTGGAAGGTATGGGAGCAGAAGTAGATCAAATTTCTCCCAAAACGTTTACTATTAAAAAGAAAGTCACCGCTTCTAATGTTGACACACCAATAGTAATTAAGACCGATCAGATTTCTTTAGAACGGTTATACCTTAAAGGGAAAATTTCTAAAAATGGGGTCCAAGATTTAATAACCAAGATTCCAAATTTAGTTTCGCTAAACATAATATCTGATAACTCCATGGTTGATGCAGTATTAATTTCTGGAGAAGTTAAATTTATTAATCAGTTAAGATACATGATAGATAAACTTGACGTAGTGAAAAGTTTGCCTGCAGCCCTTTCAAAAGATGAGATAGTGGCTTCCACAAGTATTAGTACGCCAAAGATAGAGGAAGAAATTACTAAACTTAAAGTTATTGATTTAGACTTTGCTGACGCTAATGAATTAGTCCAAACATTGATGACCCTCCTGTCTTCAGACACTATAACAAAAAACATTAAAGTTTCCGCACACCAGAGTGCTAACCAAGTAATTTTATCCGGTTCGCCTCAATCTATTGAACAAGCTGTAGCAGTGATAGCATCTATGGATCGGGCTCCGAGACAGGTTTATGTCGATGCTATTATTGCTGAGATATCAGAAGAATCTGCACAAAAACTTGGTTTGCAATTTGCTATTAATGATAACAATTTTTCAGCTAGTGTTGTAACCGGACAGTCAGGTGGAAATATTGGGGCATTGGCTGGTAATGCTTTTTTGACGGCAGCGGCTGGAGGGCTAGTAGCCATAGGCGCTGGTGCAAACAAGGTACCTGATATCGGAATTATGATTGATGCACTAAAGGGCGATACCGATAATCGAATTCTTGCAACACCAAGCCTCATGACAATTGAGAACAAAGAAAGCACAATTCTAATTGGACAAAATGTACCGTTTATCACGGGAAAGTTTACTAATCAGCAGGGAGATGGGGCTGCACCATTCCAAACAATAAAAAGAGAAGATCTTGGAACCATACTGAAGATAAAGCCTAAAATAGGAAAAAAAGGCGATATAATGATGGAGATATGGCAGGAAATTTCACGAATTGACCAGTCTGCTGCCGTTTTGAGTGATGTGGTAACAGTAAAACGCCAAATCTCTACTGTTGTGAGTGCAAGAGACGGTGAAACTATTGCAATTGGAGGATTACAGGTTGAGCAGGAAGAAATCGGAGTTTCAAAGGTCCCAATTCTAGGCGACATACCCGTTTTGGGAATGCTTTTCAGACAAGAATCTTCTAAAACTGTCAGTAGAAACTTGGCCATCTTTTTAAGGCCAACACTCGTTTCTACTGAGAAACAAAGAAACAAAGTTGTGGAAATTTGGCGAACAAATTTAGAAGACAAGCTTTTCGATTATGAAGATAATGAGATGATGTCTAGGAGCCCCACACCGGTGGGCCAACGTTTGAAAATTCCAACATTAAGGCCAAAGCTGCGAACATCTGGTGGTAATTAAATGACAATTGATATGAACAAAGCTGAAAAGTTAGGCATCTCTATTGATACTGCCAAGGATCCGATTGAAGCTAGTATTCCTGGTGATCTAGCGCCAAATATGATCCATGATCTATGGTTATCGTTTGATGGAAAAATAGATATCAAATTGTTAGATTTTGATTTAGAGCACAAAGAAAATGCTGCAAAACATAGAGATAGTGAAATATTTTCAGAGGTGGATGAATATATTTCGGAGACTGAATTCGTTAAGACAGCTGAAATTGCTTTATCAGCAAATGATGAAAATGATGCCCCAATCGTAAGGCTATTTAACACGCTTTTGTCTGCAGCAATTTCAAGAAATGCCTCTGATTTACACATTGATCCTAGTGATAAAACGTTACTGGTAAGAATGCGCGTAGATGGTGTCATGTCGGACTTCACTAAACTTGATAAGCGGGTCGCGCAAATGATCATTTCGCGTATAAAGTTGGTAGCTAGCCTGGATATTACAGAGAAGCGGCTTCCCCAAGACGGGAGGATGAACGTTTGGTTTAAAGGCAATTCTATCGATATCAGGATTGCAACGCTACCCACCAAAAATGGAGAAAGAGTTGTATTAAGGTTTTTTTCTAATCAGCTTACTCATGCAGAAATTGGAGACACTTCATTAGGTAAAATTCATGTGAGCTCTTTAATGGAGGATATATCAAACCAGTCGGGGTTAATATTGGTGTGTGGTCCAACAGGCTCAGGTAAAACTACTACTATTTATTCTTTACTAAATACTCTCGTTGATAGAGGTCTAAATATTATGACTGTCGAGGATCCAGTCGAGGTGGAAATACCAAAGATAATCCAGTCACAAGTTAACGAAAGTATAGGCTTTACTTTCGCAAAGGGATTAAGATCACTCCTTAGAAATGATCCTGATGTTATATTAATTGGAGAAATTCGAGACGCTGAGACTGCTGAAATTGCTGTCAGAGCCGCAATGACAGGTCACCTTGTTATTTCGACGGTCCATGCCAACACTCCAATATCTGCTATTAAACGTCTATCAAATTTAGGTGTCGACCTCTCTCTATTGTCTGATTGCCTTCTGGGCGTTTATTCGCAACGACTGGTAAGGGTCTATTGCTCAGATTGTAAAATATCATCAGCTCAATCGATTATGCACAAAAGCGCTCTTCCAGGTATTTTCGAGGGATGCCAGTCTTGTAACTATACTGGATTTAAGGGGCGGTTACCTGTTATGTCTCATTTAAAAATTAATAGTGATAATGCCGCACTAATTGAAGTTGATACTTCTATGTTACTTGCTATCGATACAATGGGAAAAGAAGCCTTAGATCTCTATAATAATGGTTTAACATCATTATTTGAAACCAATCGCATCAAACATCATAACTGATGAAAAAATACTATTATAAAGCCCAAACACAAGATGGATCCAATTCGGGACTGATTGAAGCATCATCAAAAAAAAAGGCACACGAGGAACTTTTGCTTAGAGGCTGCTTGGTGAGCCAGTTATATAAAGTTAAAAAATACAGTGAAAAAAATTTTTGGAATTTTATTGACGCATTGTATTCACTGCTTAATCAAAATATGGCTCTCTCCGAGGCACTTTACTTATTGGCGTCGTCCAATAATGGTAGCATTAGCAATATCGCACACCTATTAAATGAAGAATTATCAGAAGGTGCCGATTTTCTTGCTGCTATGGGAAAGATTTTTTATAGTATTGATGCAGAGATTATATCTCTAATGCGAATTGGTTACGAAAATGCAGACTTGCCCAGGTCTCTTAAATTGATAATTGCTGCAAAAGTCCAAAAAAGTGTACTTGCACTCGAAACACAAAAAGCAATTACGTATCCAGGGTTTGTATTTTTTGTATCAATTTTTGTTTTAGTTATAATATTTGATAATGTACTACCAGAATTCAAGATTCTGATGGACCAGGACACTCAGACATCCCTAATAAAATTTATAATGTCATTTTCGGGCCAGGGATATCAAACGGTTCTATACGTTTTGTGGTATTTAATAGTGTCACTATTTTTAGTTGTTTTACTTAGAAGTACTAGTTTATCAAAATTGATTTTTGAGAAAACACTTAATTATTTACCCATACTTGGCTCATTTTTGCGGATGCGTTCTAAATTAGTATTTCTTGAAAATATTTCTTTGGCATTGTCTCTGAAAAGTGACCTTGAAGCCGCAATCCAATTTGCCGTGCGAGCCACAAAAAACGAGTACCATAAGCTTTCACTTTTAAACGTGAAAAATGCAATCTTTGAGGGGGTATCATTAGAGGAAGCTCTAGAACGTACCAAACTTTTTGATCGTATGGAGCTACTTAGAATAGGACTGGCTGAAAAATCTGGTACGCTACCAAAGGCCTTCCAAGACCTTTTAGATTCTCACTACCAAAACCAACGCAAATTAGTAAATTTTATTATACAGTTAATTGGCCCGGTTGCGATAATTGTATTAGGCGTAATCATATTTTTTGTAGCGTTTGCGGTGGTTACCCCTATGATGACACTGCAGCAATCGGTAGGATAACTTATGGGCGAAAATAGACCAGAACGTTTGTACGCCTTCACTTTAATTGAAATTCTGGTGGCTTTAACCATAATTGGTGTGCTTCTTAGTTTTGTTGCCCCCATGGTATTAAATCGGCCTGATCAGGCGCGTAGTCTTAAGGTAAAAAATGATTTTGCAGCTATAGAAACCGCGCTGAACCTATTCAGGTTAGATAGTGGCAGGTTTCCAACAGATGCTGAGGGCTTAGAAGTTTTGGTTGATGAGGCTGATTTCTCTAAAGGCTACCTCACTGGCTTACCAAGAGACCCATGGGGAAATGCTTATGAGGCTGTGTTCAAGCCATCAGGTGGATTGTTAATTAAGTCATTAGGTCCAGATGGAATTTCTCAAAATTCAGGTGAGGGTGATGATGAGTTTAGCAAACTTTTCAAGTAAATCTTGCAAAGTAGCCGCATTCAGTCTTGTTGAAATTTTGGTAGTCCTGATTATTGTTGGGATCATATTAACATTGCCAAAGTGGTCGATTATAAGCGAGCACTTACTTAGCCGTGCCAATGATCGACTTTACATAACTCAAACTAAGTTAGATATGGTTCTCCTGAAACAAACATGGCCGACTTCAAAAAAATCAATCGATTTTAATTTGCAGCCACTCTGTGAGAAGGAAAAAATTTCTATTTATGCAGGTGGATGGTTAAACCCTAAATCATTGATCTGTAATAATAGAAAAATAACAATTGGCCGACTGGGTGAAATAAGATTTGAGACGCAATAATGCGGCGCGAAGGCTTTATTTTAGTTGAGCTGTTAATAGCGCTATCAATTTGTGCTATATCTATGGCGTTGTTCACTTACTCATCTAGCAATAGAATAAAAATGTTAGAGATGATAGAAGAGCGTTATGCTTCTGGGCGGCTAAATAACGACATTTTGATTTTAACAAAGGTCAAACAGTTGAATAAAATTGATCTTCAAAATTATTCACCCTTACGCTTAAGATTTTCAGCTGAGAGAGTTGAAATTGAGTATAAGTACTTAAACGAAACTTTTAGACGATGAACCAATTTAAACGATTGAAGGCATTCACCCTTATTGAGTTATTGGTATCTATTGCTCTATCTGGGTTGCTAATAGTTTTAATAAATCAACAAATTCAAAATTCATTTTTTTCAAATTCTAAAATTAAAAATCAGCTGGAATATCGTTTGCAGATAGAGGCTATATTTGAATTTATTAGTGCTGATATAAATTCTGCCTCCCATCTTCCTAATGGGCGAAAATCAGTTAAGGTTGAACAGGCTGGTGATGATTTGACGTTGAAAATTAAACGTCTTGGCGTTTCTCCTTACAATGAGAAGATATCTGGTATGGCGGTGACATGGATTCTTGGTGATGTCGGAATCTTGAGATCGATAGTATCCCCTGAAATGCTAAGCAAACGTTTATTTTCAGATAAAAAAGTAAGCGTAAGCTTTGACAAACTTAATAACGATATCTTTAAATTAATGATAAAAACTGAGTATTTCACAAAATCAAAGTTGTTCATATTGTGATGGGGTCGACCCGTTCAAAGGCATTTCTGTTACCGCTTGCTTTAATGGGTTTATTGGTAATATCAATTATATCAATGAATGGTTATGCATTTATCCAAAGTCATATCTTTGCACTTCCAAAATTACAAAACAGAAAAACTATATTTGTGCGGCAGGAACAATTTGAGAACTTAGCCCTTAATAATATTCAAGTTCAAGATCTTGAATTCACCGCTCAAATGACAACGCTTTCTGGGCTTTATAATCTATCGTATTTGGTTCACGTAGATGTCGAGGGACGCAAAAGCCTAATCCGTAATCAGCTAATTATTCTTGAAAAGCTCCTCTCCATGTGTGCAAATATACAAAATAATAAAAAATTAAGTACGGCAATTGCAAATTATATCGTTGCTAACAGTCCAATTAGTAACAATTTTGGAATTTTAGATTTAGCGAATGAATTGTCTATCCCGTTTGATGTTGCAATACAGATACTTCCCTGTGTTCGCGTAGCTCCCAGAGATTTTAAAATAAATTTAACGTCGGCTGAAGACGAGACCATCGCAAGTTATTTTGATTTAGATGTATCTATGGCCTCAACTCTTCGCAAACTCATCAGCAACCAAAAGATCAAAAATAATAGCGCAATTGAAAATTATTTGTTCAAGATCGATGAAAAAAAAGACTTTTCAGCTTTATTAAGAAATACAATAATTTCCTATCCAATTGATCATAAAGCGCTAATATTATATCAAAATCTTGAGACATTTGCTTACATCGACATTCTTAGGGATAATTCCAATACATGGAATCTAAACCGTAGTTTTTTCTTATGGACCCCCGTGGAGTAGAATAATGATAAAGATTTTTAGACTAGTCTCACCAAAAATCTTGGAAGTATACAATTTGAGGCGAGACGGGAGGTTAATATTCTTAAAGATAATAAGTCCTGACAAAGTTAAATTTAAGAAAATTAAAATTTTACTGATTTCAGCTTATTATAAAAATTGGGGTACGATTCGTATTGAGAATATTGCATACAAACCAAAAGCTAATACGAACTTATTTTCTTCTAAATCATTGATTAGAAAAGATGATTTAATATTAACAAATAATTTTTATAATCAAGAAACTGGCTATTGGGCTCAGGCATGGACATCAAGTCAGAAATTAAATTCTATTTGGAGAATAACTTCTAAGAGGGTTAAAATATTTCCCGAATCTCTTAACATTACAGCGCCAGACGATGCAACGCTTTGGAAATCAGGCCCTCGTGTTTTGAACTATTCCAAAGCAGTAGGTTTTTCTCTTATGGTTGGTCTAGACACTAACAACCCATTAGCGGCTGAAAATTTAGATGGGTTTAGCTTCAATCCCAACGTGGAATTTCATAGACGTCGGCCAAAGCGTTTCTTTGGGTTGCTTTGCGGTGTTGCTGTGATGGCGTGCTCCTTTATTTTCGCTTGGCAAAATTCTGCTAAAGAGAATTTGAATTTTTTAATGAACCCACCAATACAATTTGAAAATACGTTAGCGGGCATTTCAGCATTAGGATACTTACAAACCGATGTGCCAGATGGCATGTTGGAGTCTCTTGTTTTTGATCAACGTACTCAGTCTTTAACCCTGATATTTTCTTCCAAAATGCAAGCTGACGATTTTTTTAAAAATTTTTCTTTACGGCCTAATCCGAATGAAGATAGAAAAATTGAGAAGATCGAAAACACCGTTGTATTCAGTGACGGAGTTGAGAAATGATAAAGTTTATTACAATTTTATTTTTATATCTGACTTCATTTGGAGTTTTAGTATTTGTGTTTTATTTACAATCCTTGAAGCATGAATTTGTTATTTCTGAACCACAAGCATTTTTGCTCCAAGCGGAAGATCGAACAAGCGCGATCATGTGGAAAGATTATCTAAATCATAACATAGAAACGGTAAAAGTTTCTCCAGACGTCTTAGAGCTTAACTTGAAAGATATACCTCAGAACAACGTTGCAGAAATTCTAAAAAGGCTGCAGGAGGTCAAGTATGCTTTGCTCCATAACGTAAAGTTAAGTGGTGATAAGGAAAAGCAGTCCTTTAGAATAAAAGCCATATTAACCTTTCATCAAATTTTGAAATTTAAGTGATTTATAGCCCTGACCACAAAGTAATTGTGCGCACCTGTATCTTTTTGCTTGGTCCAGTAATTGGGCTTTTTTATACTTTGTTTCCCTTTTTATCGGCAGTCTCATATCTTACCATGATAGTGTGCTTATGTTGGGTCTACATCTCCTTAGAGGATGCCTTAAGGCTCTCTGTACCAGTTTGGGCACTTAGCGGAGCTTTACTATTAACTTGCACTTTAGCGACAGCTCAACAGCAATCAACTCTCCAATATTTAACTAATTTTATGGTATTGGGTACTATAGTTGGGTTGCTCGCCACAATTCAATATATTAGGGGGCAAGGACTAATTGGCGCGGCTGATTTTTTTGTTATATTCGCCCTCGGGATAACCCTGCGTACCGACTTACTGGGTCCTTGGATTCTAATATCTAGTTTAGTACCGTTGATCGGATTGAGAGTTAAGAGACAAGAATGGTCTCAAAAAATACCTTTCATTCCATATTTAACTGCTAGTTGGATCTTAATTTCTACTCTCCAGGGAGGATAAAATCTGATTGATAAATGGCTGGTAAATTGGCAAGTGCGCCACCTTCACGGTGGGGCTTTTTGCTGACTTCTGCCACATAATAGCACTTTCAATATTTGTATTAATTTGGCATCCAAAGATTTCTTCGTCAGTCGTTCCACGTAATTCGAACAAATACGATAGTCCAACCTTCTGACAGGAATCGTTGACAAATGATCTTAAGTCCAACGTTTGATTGAACTCTATGCGTTGCTCTATAAGATCAGATATTTTATTTTTTTCAGATTTTATTGATCTGAGGATCAACTGTGCGTCAACCTCCTTAAATGAATTGATAATTGGAGCTGATGGCGCATTGCAAACCCAAGTTGAATTTCTAAGATCATATAAATAATTCGATTTGGAGTCTGTTAGGCTAAAGATACCTGCGGATGAAACACTTGCCGATGTGGGCTTTATGGTATGCGTTGGTTCGCAAACCTGGTCATTTTTACTGATTTCAAGCAAGTCATTGGGCGAGCACGAAGCTAAAATAAAACAACAAAACAAACCTATTAGTTGTTTAGCAAGCATCTGAATTCTCCAGAGAAAGGGGTGTTTTTTGTTAACTCGGTCTTTTAAAGTCATTTTTACAAATGACCCAAATGACGTTGATACGATAGTATTTTTAAAAAAAATACACTGGCCTTGTTGACATAAATATTTCATTTTTGAGCCGACAGTTTCAGTTGGTATTCAAAAAAAGCGGCCCACGTGTTAGGCGGGCCGTATATTTTTTTTAGTTAAGTCAGTAATCTGCTAATTTTGGTTAGCATCCACTGCTGTCTCCCATTGTCACTGAGCATTTCAAAGCTGACACTGTGGGCTGGCTGGCCCACGTCGAAGCTGGCAACGGATAATCCGTCAGCGATGGCAGTTGGTCGAGTGTCCACCCAAATTCTGCACGCGACGCGAATGAAATGTCATTACACTTCGCAGCGTCAGGCTCTGGCAAGAATGCTTCACCTATTCCTTCAGGCTTTAATACGTATTCAGTGGGCGTATCTTCCTGGCCATAAACTACTACTCCAGGAGTTGGATTTATCATCCTTAGCCAGTAAGCGTTCTTATCAGAATATGAGCCACGGGCATTGGCGTTAGGCAAGCCAGACAACCAATTCCCATTGTAGCGTAGTTTAAACACCTTGGCACCAAAGCTCGTTGGCGTCACGGTGCACTTGGGCATTTTGTCACCAGTTGAGGGGTAGTTTGTAGTTTCCTCAGGACACAGGGCAGGCACTGGATTGTTATCTGCTTTAACGTAAAATGTCGATGTTTTTCCAGTATTCAAATCAAAGTCTGCGTCGTGGGTGTAGGTCAAGATCAAAGGCTGGTCGATTGAGTGTAGGGCATTTGAAGCGTTGTAAGCAATTACTGAGTTGTCCCAGACAAAACCACCAAAGCTCCAAGAATATATCTTAGTACTTCCACCATTTCTTAACTCGATACTCTTGTGCGGCCACTGCACATTGCTATCTTTTATCAACGAGCCTGTTGTGGGAGAGGTGTCATAGCTTTTGAATGTCTTAGTGCTTTCATTCGCACTAAAGTTGAACATCACTGGCTTGTCGTTGACTACGGGGCTGTCTGGTCCATTGCTGTTTGGGTCGGTGTAAAGCGTTCGCGCGAGGTAGCCTGTCGGTGGGTTCTTTCCTGTGAAGTAATAGGCGTCGTCTTTACTATCTGCCTTTTCCA
>TARA_B110000902_G_scaffold260538_1_pt1 | contig 11337 bp, 8 predicted proteins | sample TARA_B110000902 | Tara Oceans TARA_B110000902 (sample SAMEA4398009) | marine metagenome | biome: Polar Biome; feature: [SRF] surface water layer (ENVO:00010504); material: water (ENVO:00002006), including particulate matter (ENVO:01000060) such as... | depth 5 m | reverse complement strand
AGTAATATGTCCTAATTTTGGGTCGTCCGACAAACTATCCATCATTTCTTCAGAGGCTGTAAATGCCCCAATAGGCATGCCGCCACCAAGGCCTTTTCCTGTGACAACTACATCTGGAATGCAGTTGTAATTTTCAAAACCAAAAAGTTTGCCAGTCCTTCCAATACCAGGCTGAATTTCATCTAAAATGAGCAGGGCACCAACAGCATTACATTTTTCTTGAACCTTTTTTAAGTAGTCATTTATCGGCTCAATAAATCCAGCGCCCCCTTGAATGGTTTCTAAAATGACCGCTGCAGTTTTGGTGGTAATTTTAGAAAGATCAGCCAGCGCATTGAATTCGATAAATCGAATGTCTGGAATGAGTGGTCTAAAAGGTTGTTTTCGATCTTCATACCCCATAATACTCAAGGCACCCATCGTATTTCCATGGTACGCATTGTGAGCAGCAATGATTTCCGAACGTCCTGTAAAGCGACGGGCCAGTTTCATAGCGCCATCAATGGCTTCAGTCCCAGAGTTTGTTAAATATGTTTTTTGAAGTTTAGGCGGTAAATGAGCGGCCAATAACTTGGAAAGTTTAACGGCGGGAGATTGGATGTATTCGCCATAAACCATCACATGCATATAGCAATCGAGTTGTTTTTTAATAGCATCGACAACCTTCGGATGACGATGGCCTAAACTACAAGCAGAAACTCCAGCAACGAAATCTAAATACGGTCTTTTATTTTGATCATAGATATACGACCCTTCGGCATAAGAAATTTCCATCCCCAACGGATGCGGGGTGGTTTGTGCTTGGTGTTTAAAAAAATCGTTTGTAATCACTTTTTATTAACAGGTTTAAGTAATTTATTAGGTTTTTTAAACTTCTTTTTTGGTAGTTTTCTGGCTGCTTTATTTTCAGTTTTTTCTAACTCTTTAGCCGGTTTTGGACGTGCGTCCTTTACACGTTCCATAAGCGTTGAATCAAAAAAGTCTTCTTGAGGCTTATAGGCATCTAGACCTTTAATTTTTATAAGTTCTAGCGGTGGATCGTCTTTAAATAAATCCTCGACACTTGTAGGACGTTCGGATTCACGCCAATTAAAACCTTGAAGAATTTTATCATTTTCAGGGAATTCGTTTTCGGGATGTGTTTTGCCACCTATTTGGTTGTATTTGCGCATCTCATCAATCGTATTTTTAGTAATCCAAACCTTAATGGCTCCAGATTTAGATTTATCAATTCCAACCAATTCATCCTCTTCATTACGGAGGTAGTAAATAGTTTCAGCATTTTTGATAATATCGATGGTTGATAATGTATTCTTCTCAAACAATCCGAATAATTTTTTCCCTGACATTTGATTGTAGCCATCTCCCAAACTATCCTTACTAATTACAAATGCATTATTAAAAACTTTTAAAGAATCTAAGGTTTCTGTTTTTGGATTTGAAATTAAATGAATGGAATCGCCGGTAATTTGGTTTTTAAAATTCCATAAAATAGGGTGTTGCACTTTATAAAAGGCATCATTCGTTGTATTGCGATCTAAATTAATAAGTTGTGTCAATCCAGCACTTTGATTCATATGAATTGAATCGGCTTTGCCACTTAAATCAGACTTATAAATTTTCGCATTATAATAGCCTCTCGTGATTCTTTTTTCAGGTTTGCCTGTAACCATCAACGTATCACTATGTACAAAAATAGAATCGTTTTCTTGTAAGGTAATCGCCAACGCTCTTTTGGTAATAAATACCGAATCTTGGGCCCTAAAAACTTCGGCATAATGTCCTTTGATAACGGTGTTGTTAAGAGTGTCTGTGATTGTAATGTTATTGGTTGCTGAAGCAAAATCTATATTACGGTCAAAATACATGCTGTCGCCTTCGACCACACGTTCGTCATAATTAATTTTGGATTTTTTGACAAAATATCCAGTATCATTATTCGTGTTGTAAAATCCACGCTCACAATAAATCACACTGGTTTCGCTAGTGATGGTGGTTGGTCCGTATAAAAATGCAAAGCCCGAAAGGGTGTAAAAATCAAGACGATTAGATTTGATAACGTATTCTGGATTTACTAGTTTAACATTATCTACAAATTGATATTTTTTGGATACCATATAATACCGCCCAATCGTACTTGTTATGGTTCCGCTAGTATCACGGACCACTTTTCCAGAACTTCGATAAAATGCTTGTTGTTTAACGCGGTCAAAGTATAGAGTATCCGTTGATATTACAGAAGTTGGGTCCTTCAAAACCACAGACCCGCTCGCAAATGCCAATTGTGTCTTCCCACTGTATTCAACATATTTAGAGGTCATATTTATGGTATCACCTTGCTTAACGTGCACTTTTCCGTACGCTTCTATGAAATCTTGTTTCCCATAATAAATAGCCTCATCACACCACAACTCGATCCCTTCATGCTTAATATGAACTTGTTTTGAATTGTCTCTTGTAAGAATTGTTGCGTCCGGATTTGATTCATCAAAAGTCATGAATGGTGCGTACTCAATTTCTATTTTTCGACGTTCTTGTGCATTGAGTGTTGACCCTATTAAAATTAGGAGACACGTTAAATAGAAAAAGCCTTTATTTTTCAATGCAGTCGTATTTATGACAAAAGTAGGTAATATTGAGTTCTTTGGTTAAAACTTAAGACTATTTTAAGACCTAAAAAAAAATCTATCCGAAGATAGATTTTTTATTGTTATCTAAAAATCGTTTGTTTTCGATCGGGACCTACAGAAACCACTTTGATTGGAATTTGTAATTCGTTCTCAAGAAATTCGATATACGTCAATAACGATTTTGGAAGGGTAGATTCATTGTCCATTTCGGTTAAATCTTCTTCCCAACCTTCAAAGTCTGTATAGATTGGAGTGATATTTTCGGACTCCACATTATATGGAAAATGATGAATAATAGCGCCTTTATAGTTATAAGCGGTACAGACTTTTAAAGCTTCAAAACCAGATAAAACATCGGCTTTCATCATCATAAGTTGCGTGACGCCGTTCACTTGACATGCGTATCGAAGTGCGACCAGATCTAACCATCCACAACGACGAGATCTCCCGGTAGTGGCGCCAAATTCATTTCCAACGCGTCCCATTGTTTCACCAACTTCATCAAACAATTCGGTAGGGAAGGGCCCCGATCCCACGCGGGTCGTATAGGCTTTGAAAATCCCAAAGACCTCACCGATTGAATTTGGTGCAATTCCTAATCCAGTACAGGCCCCTGCGGCTGTTGTATTCGAAGACGTTACAAAAGGATAGGTTCCAAAATCAATATCTAACAATGAGCCTTGAGCCCCTTCTGCTAGAATTGATTTTTGATCGCGTTGTGCTTGGTGTAAATATTCTTCGGAGTCTATAAATTTTAATGATTTTAAGACCTTAACCGCTTCGAAAAATTCGGTTTCTAATTCTTCTAAATCATATTCTAAATCAACGTTATAGAAAGCTACCATCGATTCGTGCTTGTTTGCTAATGCGCGGTATTTTTCTTTCCAATTGTCTAGTTCCAAATCGCCAACACGGATGCCATTTCGACCGGTTTTGTCCATATACGTTGGGCCAATTCCTTTGAGCGTAGATCCAATTTTGGCCTTTCCTTTCGATGCTTCAGAGGCCGCATCTAATAGGCGATGTGTTGGCAATATCAAATGTGCTTTTCGAGAAATCACTAATGATTTCCGATAGTCCACATTTTGAGTGGCCAATTTATCTAATTCATTTTTAAAAATAACGGGATCAATGACCACACCATTCCCTACTAAATTAACTGCATCTTCATGAAAAATTCCAGAAGGAATGGTATGAAGTACGTGTTTCATGCCGTTAAAAACGAGGGTGTGACCTGCGTTTGGTCCCCCTTGAAATCGTGCTATAATGTTGTAGTTTGAGGTTAAAACGTCTACAATTTTTCCTTTGCCTTCGTCCCCCCATTGTAATCCAAGTAGTAAGTCTACTGCCATGCTAATTAATCGTTAATTTTAGTATTTTTTTTTGTTCCGTAAAAATATAATGAATGCTTTTGAATATCAATATCAAAAACCTCTTCAATTGTTTTTTGTATGGATTGAATCCTAGGATCGCAAAATTCAAAGACTTCGCCTGTATCGGTTAGGATCACGTGATCGTGTTGTTTGTCGAAGTACGATTTTTCATATTGTGCTTGATTTTGCCCAAATTGATGTTTTCGCACCAATGCACAGTCCAATAATAACTCGATGGTGTTATATAAGGTTGCTCTGGAAACACGGTAGTTTTTATTTTTCATTTTGATGTAAAGAGATTCTATATCAAAATGGTCGTCGTTATCATAGATTTCTTGAAGAATTGCAAACCGTTCAGGGGTTTTGCGATGACCATTTTCTTCTAGGAATTTCGTAAATACATTTTTTACGATATCTTGATTCTTATTTTTGGATTTTACACTCATACGACCGTCAAATTTAAACTAATTTTAGACTCTAAACACCTTTTCGATCCCATTTATTTTTTGCAATCGCTCCATTAATTTTTCTACAAAATTATTATTGTTCACTTCCACGGCAATCTGACCGTTAAAAATGCCACCATCGGTATCAAAATTTATATTTTTAATATTAACATTCATGTTCTCTGACACCACTTTTGTAATTGAATTTACCAAGCCTAATGTATCAATCCCTGTGAGTTTAATGAGTGCTCTAAAAACTTGTTGGGAGGAGTCGATCCATTTGGCCGACATAATTCTGTATGCATAATTGGATTGCAAACTGACGGCATTTGGGCAGGTTTTTTTATGAATCTTTATTCCCTCTTTTATACTCAAAAACCCAAAGACCATATCGCCAGGGATGGGATTACAACAAGAAGATAGTTTGTAATTTAATTTTTCTTCTTCCTTTCCAAACACCAACATGTCGTATTTGGATGTAATTTCTTCTTTATCTACAGCCTCTTTTGTCGCGCTTTTAGTACGCGTGATTTTATTTTTTATATAACTAACAAGTGCATTGCTCCTCGAAGCTGCAAAGCTTTTTAGCATCGTATTGTCGATACTACCAATCCCAACGCGGTAAAATAAATCTAAACTTGTATTGAGTTTGAAGTAATTCACCAATTCATTAATAGATCGCTCGCTTAGGGTTATTTTGAGCTGTTTTAGCTTGCGTCTCAAGATCTCTTTTCCATCTACTGCGATGGTTTTCTTTTCTTCTTTAAGCGATGATTTTATCTTGCTTTTTGCTCGCGTTGTGGTCACATAGTCCAGCCAGTTAGCCGTGGGCTTGGCATTTTCCGAGGTAATGATATCGACTTGGTCGCCACTTTGTAAGACGTGATTTAAAGGGACTAATTTCCCATTAACTTTAGCACCTCTAGTTTTCATGCCAATTTCGGTGTGAATACTAAAGGAAAAGTCTAAAGGCGTAGCATCTTTTGGAAGTGATTTTAAATCGCCATTCGGCGTAAATACAAAAATTTCTTTTGCATAAAGGTTGAGTTTAAACTGTTCGACAAACTCCACGGCATTGGATTCGGGATTTTCAATCACTTCTTGAAGTTTCCCAATCCAGCTTTCTAAATTCTCATCCTGCTCTTTTTCACCTTCTTTATATTTATAGTGAGCAGCATAGCCTTTTTCAGCAATCTCATTCATGCGTTCACTTCTAATTTGAACTTCTACCCAGCGCCCTTTGGGTCCCATGACCGTAATGTGAAGGGCTTCGTACCCCGTTGATTTTGGTGCAGAAATCCAATCTCGTAACCGAATGGGATTGGGTCGAAAGTGATCGGTGACAATGGAATAGATTTTCCAAGCTAGAAATTTCTCATCTTTCAAGCTCGATTTATAGATGATTCGTACGGCAAATTTATCATAGACTTCCTCAAAGGACACCCCTTGATTCATTATTTTTCGCCGTATTGAAAAAATAGATTTTGGGCGGCCTTTTATTTCATATGAAATTTTTTCTTTATTCAAAGCCTCTGTTAACACCTGACTAATATCTTGAATATAATGGTCTTGTTCTTCTTTACTTTCTTCTAACTTTAGTGAAATATCATTATAAACTTCGGGCTCTGTGTATTGTAACGCTAAGTCTTCTAATTTCGATTTAATATTATACAACCCAATTTTATGGGCCAGCGGTGCGTATATATAAAGGGTTTCAGAAGCAATTTTTAATTGCTTGTCTTCTGGCATCGAATGAATCGTTTGCATGTTATGAAGACGATCGGCAATTTTGATAATAATCACTCGAATGTCATCATGAAGTGTGAGCAGCATTTTTCTAAAATTCTCTGCTTGCATAGACACATTCATGTCTTTATTTAACGAGGATATTTTAGTCAAACCATCCACAATACGTGCGACGGTTTCTCCAAATAACTGTTGAATATCGTCAATCGTATAGCGTGGGCAATCTTCAACAACATCGTGTAAGAGGGCCGCTGCAATGGAAGTCGCATCCAATCCAATTTTAGAAGCCACAATTTTTGCGACAGCAATGGGATGAAAAATATAGGCTTCGCCCGATTTTCGTCTTTGTTCAGAATGGGCATCTACCGCTACATCAAACGCTTTTCGGATGAGCTTTTTATCGGCAGTTGACAGAGTTCTATAGCTGATTTTTAGGAGGTTTTTATACTCCTTTGCAATGGCTGCGTTTTCTACGGCTACTTCGTCTGCTGTCATAAATTAAATTTACTACATTGAATTGTAACACGCAACACAAAATCTTAGAATTTACACAAATTGTTTCAACATGTTGTTAAAGCCATTTTTTAGCGCAACTTACGTTGTCTTTTCGCTTCAAAAATAAGGATGCCAGCTGCGACCGAAACATTCATAGAATCAATTTTTCCTTCCATTGGAATCTGAATATTAGCCGTGGATGCAGTGCGCCAAATTGGACTCAGTCCTGTGGATTCTGTTCCAACCACTAGGGCAGAGGCGTTTTTAAAGTCGATCGAATCATAGTCTACAGATTCTTGAAGGATGGCCGAATAGATGGCAATCTTATGTTGTTTTAAGTACGCAATCACGTCCTCAGAAGTTCCAGTGGCAATGGGTACCGTAAACAATCCGCCAACACTCGACCGAATGATATTGGGATTGTATAAATCTGTCAGAGGATTGGCAATGATCACTGCGTCAATTTTCGCAGCGTCGGCCGTTCGGAGTAAAGCCCCAATATTCCCCGGTTTTTCGGGGGCTTCTGCCACGAGAATTAAAGGAGTTTTGGTTGTTAGATTCAGATTTTTTAGACTTAAATCTTTGGTTTTAGCCACTGCAATGACGCCTTCGGTCGTTTCTCGATGCGCAATTTTTTCATACACGGCTTTGGTCACTTCGATGACGTCGATCCCATAGGGTTCTAAGGCCGCTGCTTCAGAAGCCGAAAATAGATCGGCATAATAATAAAGCGTTTCAATGGTATAATTGCCTTTTATGGCTAAGGATAACTCACGTTTGCCTTCAATTATAAACACGCCCGTCTGTTTTCTAAGTTTCGACTTTTCTTTGAGCTGAACCAGTTGTTTTATAAAGGGGTTTTGAAGACTGCTTATTGTTTTTACCATGCCACAAAAATAAGCTTTAATTGTGAAGGTTTAAAAAAAAGCTTGACTCGAAAATTGAGCGACTGTAATTTTTCGAGTTAGAGAATGTTCTTTAAATCTTGCGTCCCAATTATAGCCATAATTTCTACAATATTAGTATTACTTATTCTATAATAAATACTGTCAGAACCGCATACACAACGTCTATAACCAATTTTTATAGAATCGACAGATTCAAATGAAAACGGACTTTTTGCTATAATATCAAAATACTCAAAGAATGTGTCAAAATAGTTATCTGCTTGAGTTATTCCAAATTTTTCAACTCCATATCTGTGAATTCTTATTAAGTCTTCTTTCGCTAAATTACTTAGTTTATAATCTACCATTAAAATATCGACTTTGATTCTGCCAATATTTGTTCTTTATTTAAAGTTGTAAATCCACTATTTTCAGCTTTTTCTAATTGAACTCTTATCCAGTCAATTTGTTTTTGCTGTTTTCTTGCTTGTCTAATTAAATCATTAACTAATTCACTTTTAGTAGAATATTCTTTTTTGTCAACTTGGTTTTTTAGCCACTCATCATTTGGTTGTGTGAAAGAAATACTTTGCCTTGCCATAATATTTTATTTTGGTGCTAATTTACACCAAAACTGTCAATTTAGCAAATCAATACGCAGCGGGGTTCCGCTAAGTCAGAGACTTTGTGGAGTTTCCTGTTATTAATAATCTATAAACTTGAGTGTAAGTATTTTTTTCGTTCACGGATTAATTTATAGCGAATTATTCCACGCGCTCAATTACAAAAGTAAATTCATAGTGGTCATAGGGAATTCTATATTTTTCAATAGGTTGCGCTTTCCAGGAGTTAATACCACCAAGCCCCATTTGTTTTAAATCAATGGACAAAACCGTAAAATCTTTCTCAACAAGTTCTGATGAATGCCGTTGATCTTTACTGTCAAAATCATCCAAATCTTCATTGGTATAGTTTAGCGCAGACGCACTAAAAGGGGCGTCGGAATAGACTTTAATTCCAGTTCCACGAGCATTGGTTAATTTCCACCAACGTATATCGGATTTAGTCCCTGTTTCTTGTGGACGAATGTAAGGGTAAAATTGCTCGGAGACGGATTGTTTATAGGAGTTTATAAACGCACTTGTTTTACGGTCGGCATAGTTTTCTATGGGACCCCGCCCATAATAATGGATCTGATTAAAAACTTTTTTAAGGGGGATTTGCATACCAAAACGCGGTAAGATTGGCATCTCCTTTTTGTTTTTTTCCGATACAACCAACGTTTCAGTAATTTTTAAAGTACCATTGCCATTTAGTAGATAAGTCATTTTCAATTGAGCACTCAATTGATTAAGTTCATAAATAACGGTTACTTCTGCCGATCCATTGATGTTTATCGCCTGCATTGACTTTAATTTTGATATTGGATTTCTCCAGTTGGCTAATTTGATCTGAAATCTAGCTCCATAATCATTATCTGTACCACCTCTCCAGAAATTGGGCTTAATACTTTCTCCTTTTTGAATCAAATCTTCCCCGGCATATTTATAGACTATAATATACCCTGTTTTTTTATCGAATATAATTGATAACTTATCGGTATTTAATGTTGTTATAAATTTAGTGTTCTCAATTTTCACTTTAGTTTTAGCGTGAAGGAATTCGAGATTTGGGAACTCATAGTTGGAAATAGGAAATTGCTCTCTGGCAACTGTGTGACCTGCAGGGACAATTCCATCAGCTTTTTTTGTTTTGTAATACACCTCTAAAAAACGTTCTTTATCCGAACGATTTAAACGATAAGGTAACTGTTTAATAACTGTTTTTTGGGCTTCAACATTTAAATCACTGACAACTCCTTGATGTGTCGTAAAACCTTCCTCGACCACTTTCCAAACCAACATCGTATTTTTTAAGGAGGCAAAAAAATTCTCATTAAAAACACTAATTTTCCCTTGTTCTAAATTAATTGGTTTTGTCCATATAGATTGTTGAATCATAGCAACTTCATCTAAATGAGGGTTGGGTTGTCTATCAGGATTTACTAATCCGTTGTTTAGAAAATTGTTATCTGAAGGAAGACCTTGTCCATAATCACCTCCATAGGTATATGTCATTTTTCCATTGTTATAGTCTCGAAACGACTGATCTGCAAAATCCCAAATAAACCCCCCTTGTAAATTATCGTATTTTCTATACAGATCCCAATAGTCTTTAAACCCTCCCATCGAATTACCCATGGCATGAGCATATTCACATTGAATTAATGGCATTCGCTGGTCTTTTTTTTTGCCATAAGCTTCCAGTTTCTGATAGTCTTTATAAAAAGGTACAAAAATATCGGTTTCTGCCTTCATTCCAGACCGTTGATATTGTACGGGTCGTGTCTCATCGAGTGCCTTCATTTTTTTATAGGTTTTAACAAAATTAAGCCCGTATCCAGATTCATTCCCCATGGACCATATAATCACTGAAGGGCTATTTTTATCACGTTCTATCATTCGAGTCGCTCGCTCTAAATGGGTGTTTGTGTAGGATGGCATTTTAGCAATTTCCTCATAACCATGCGCTTCAATATTCGCTTCATCTACCACATATAATCCGTAGATATCGCACAGTTTATAGAAGTATGGGTCGTTTGGATAGTGGCAAGTTCTTACGGCATTAATATTATTTAACTTCATAATCCGAACATCGTCCTCCATTTTTTGACGCGTGAGGTAATAAGCATTGTCTGGATCCATTTCGTGTCTGTTGACCCCTTTAATTAAAATGGGCTGTCCATTAACAAGGAGTAAACCATTTTTAATTTCAACCTTACGAAAACCAACACGTTGAGGGATTACTTCTACAACATTATTTTTAGGATCTAATAATGTGGTTGTGAGTGTGTACAGCACTGGAAGTTCGGCACTCCATGCAGAAATATTTTCAATAGATCCATTAATGTGAATTTGTTTATCAGTTTTCAGTGGCTGTTTCTTACGCCAGATAATTTTCCCTTCACTATTTGTTAATTCAAGAAGTACGGCACTTCCTTTAGTTTTGGATCTCTTTTTTTGATTTATATCGAGCTGTATATTTAGAGTACTGTTTTTATAGGTTTCATCTAAATCTGTCTGTATACTAATGTCATTTATACGTAATGGATGCCGAGCATATAAGTACATATCCCGCGATGTTCCTGCGAGTCTCCAAAAATCTTGAAGTTCTACATAGGTACCATCACACCACCTAAAAACTTGGAATGCAAACTGGTTTTTACCTTTTTTAAGAAACGAGGTAATATCAAATTCTGGTTCGAGTTTTCGATCTTCACTATAACCAACAAATTGTCCATTGACCCATAGGTATACTGCCGAAGATACTGCTCCCATATTAATAAACACCTCTTTACCATTCCAGTCCGAAGGTATATCTACTGTTCGCCGATACGAACCTACATAATTTTCTTTTGTTGGTACTTTTGGGGGCTCTGGATCCATGATGTGATGCCAGGCAAATTTACGATTCACATAAATAGGGTCTCCATAACCATTTACCTCCCAAATTCCAGGCACTTCCATATCATCCCATTCAGAATCGTTATAACTGGGTTTAAAAAAACCAACAGGTCTTTTATCGGCATCCTTTGCAAAAGAGAATTTCCAAGGACCGTTTAGGGACATAAAATGAGAAGAATTCTCTTTGGTCTCTGTGGTTGCTAGTTCAGCCGATTCATAGGCAAAAAAAGTGGCTCGCATTGGAGCTCTGTTTATTT
>TARA_B110000902_G_scaffold45513_1_pt1 | contig 11364 bp, 8 predicted proteins | sample TARA_B110000902 | Tara Oceans TARA_B110000902 (sample SAMEA4398009) | marine metagenome | biome: Polar Biome; feature: [SRF] surface water layer (ENVO:00010504); material: water (ENVO:00002006), including particulate matter (ENVO:01000060) such as... | depth 5 m | reverse complement strand
ACTTGATTTTGGAACACAAGACGATGATAAAGTATACGAGTTTATAGCAGGTGTACAACTTGCAAAAGACATTACTATAACAGATCTTGACGTACCTGCTCAAGCAGTCCTTACTGCTGGTTCAGTTCCATTGAATGCGTTGGTAAGAAATCTTGGAAGTGAGACAATAACTTCGCTAGATTTAACCTACTCTATCAACGGAGGAGCTACAATAACAGATAATGTTACCACCAGTATTGCACCAGGAGCAATTGTTTCTGTTGCTCAGTCTACTACTTGGACTCCTGCTGCTGCAGGAACTTATACAGTTACTGTCACCGCTTCTAATCCGAATGGAGGAGTCGATGAGAACCTAGCAAACAACAATGCTATAAGTCAAGATATTACAGTATTAGCTGAAGCGGTACAACGTGTTCCCTTATATGAAATATTCACATCTTCTACTTGCGGACCTTGTACCCCAGGTAATGCTAACTTCCACGGTATTGTAGATGGTGCTCGTGAGGACGAGTGTACGTACATCAAATACCAGCAAAACTTCCCAGGATCTGGTGATCCTTATGCATCATCTCAATCAGTAGCCAGAAGATCATACTACGGCGTTAATTCAATTCCACGTATGGAAATTGATGGTGAGTGGGATGGAAATGCAAATGGATTCACTTCTAGTCTCCACGATGACGCTTTGGGCGTTTTTAGTATTATTGATATAAATGCAACTTTTGACAAATGGGGACAATCAGTAGTGACTACTGTAAATATTGATCCACTTGCAGACATTAGTAATGTAAGTATATATGCTGCTGTTTTTGAAATATTCAATGAGAGCAATATCAAGTCAAATGGAGAGACTGAATTCTTACAAGTTTTTAAACGATTTATGTCTCCAGTGAATGGAGAATCTGTGAACTTAGTTTCAGGTACTGCAACAACCAAATCGTATCAAGTAGATTTTAAAGGTGAGTACGAACTTGCTGCTGATGGACAATCTGCCAATTGGGTTAACATCAATACAAATCATGATATAGAAGACTTTAGTAGTTTAAAAGTTCTTGTTTGGGTACAGGATAATGCAACTAAAAAAATATTGCAATCTTCCTATGCACAAGAAACAAAACTAGGAGTAAAAGATGTTGCTAGCACCATCAATGCTTCAGTTTCTCCGAATCCTACAAACGGAGTAACCAATGTATCTCTTAGTCTTTCTAGAAATTCAGATGTTAATGTTTCTCTTACAAACGCTATGGGTCAAGAAGTAAATTCATACACATTCAATAATGTGGATGGAGGTAATAATACACTTACACTTAACTTAAGCGATTACTCTGAAGGAGTATACTTTTTCAATATCACAACGGATGAGGGATCAACTACTCAAAAGGTGATTCTGACCAACTAAGATATCACATATTATTTTGAAAAAAGAGGCATACTTGGTATGCCTCTTTTTTATTGCCTTAGATTTGTGGTGTGTTTATATCCGGATTTACTTTTATACGCAATGCTGTAAAGCTTGATTATCCTGTAAAGGAAGCTATATTGTCTGTCCTACCTTTAGTAGACGAGATGGTGGTAGCCGTAGGCCAAAGTGAAGACACAACCCGTGAACTCATAGCCTCATTAGGTCCCAAGATACGTATTGTAGATACCGTTTGGGATGACTCGCTAAGAGAAGGAGGTAAGGTGCTTGCCGTGGAAACCAACAAAGCATTTGAGGCTATAAGCAAACAAGCCGATTGGTGTTTTTATATACAAGGAGATGAGTGTGTACACGAGAAGTACCACGCGGAGATACTGGCTCAAATGTCTCGTTACAAAGAAGATAACGAAGTAGACGGATTACTATTTGACTATGCTCACTTCTACGGAAGCTATGACTATTTAGGCGATAGCCGCACGTGGTACCGCAAGGAAATTCGCATTATCAAAAACGACAAATCCATCAGTAGTTATCGCGATGCTCAAGGTTTCAGGAAGGATGGCAACAAACTTCGTGTAAAACCCATACAGGCAGATATATACCACTATGGCTGGGTAAGACACCCAAAATATCAAATGGCTAAGCTGCGTGAAGCAAATAAACTCTGGCACGACGATGCGTACATAAACCAAAAGTTTGATGCGAGTAAAGATTTTGATTATTCTGAAATAGACTCCATTAAGCCCTTTGAAGGCACACACCCCGCAGTTATGCAAGACAGGATTGCTGAAATGAATTGGAGTTTTGATAAAAACCCGAAGGCTAAAACCTTTGGTTTAAAATTGAAAATACTGTATGGTATAGAGAAACTTACCGGATGGCGAGTAGGAGAGTACCGCAACTACAAAGTGGTGTAACTCATGTTTTAATATACTTTATCACCTCCTCGTATACTGTACGCCACCCACGCCACCTACCGTCTTTGCTAAGGCTATCATTGTGCCAAAGGCTAACGTATTTACCATTCACCCCTTTCACCTTATCTACGAGCATACAAAGCGTTGTTATCGCTTCCTTTTCATTCTGTCCCATATAGTGCATGGGTGTAATGTCCATAGCACAGAACGGTACAAGACAAATATTTGACGCTTTATTGTTTCTAAAATCAAACCAAAAAAACGGACTTGCTATTCCTGCCCTAAAACCCAAGTGCGTGGAGTATCCCATGGTATGGTCTACTTGAATGCCATTCGCCACAAGGGTATCATAGGTATTGGGCATTTGGTGCATCAAAAAATGCTGTCTGCTTGTAGTGGGACTATCGCCTACAATATCGGCCAAACGTGCTATCTCAATAGCTACCTTCTCTGGACTATCGTTACTAGCATACGATGGATGTATACCTACGTTTGATTGGAGTATTGTATTTAGTTCTGTGATTCGTTTTCTAAATGCCTTATTTGTATGCGACGTGTTTTTGTCATACTTCCCGTGGTCTCCAAGTAGCACAAAGTAGTGGCAATCTACATCATACTTTTTGTGTAAAGCGTGTTGCCACCCAAAAGTTTCAAAAGGGTCTGGTGTACTTCCCAAAAGTACCTGTAGTCGTTCTTTTACATCTGTCCACTTACCGGTAAGCAGGTCTTTGCAAGCTCCCAAGGTGTTTCTTACAATGCCTTTATGTTGGTACTTCCATGCCATATCTACATCTATAGTAGACACGTATGAGAACGTAGATTCGTGAAAGAGCAAGTCTGCATCTTGCTTGAGTAAGAACTCCTTAAGAAGTATAGCCCACTGATTTACCATAGGCTCGTCTAGTAGGTTGTTCTGTGTTAATACACTGGCTTCTGCGGGAAAGCGATTGTGGGCATCTGCCTCATAAGGTAACCACTCCTCATAGCGAGACACAAGGTAGAATGCTGCTGAAAAGATGTCAAATGGAAGTGCACCATCTCCAGTATGAAAAAAGCTATGAGAATCTCCCCAAGGCTTAAATTCAATCTGCTCTTTTATACGCTCTCTCAGATTTGACTCAGACAGTAACCCTTGAGGTATACAGCTTAACGTAGTAGATGATTCATTGGAATAATTCAGCTGAGCATTTTCTAAGGATTCTACGTAAACGTAAGTAGTTCCGAGCAGTTGCTCAAAAAACAGAGTAAAGATGTAGTCGTGCCTAGGAGTAGGGTCTATACAATATATTTTTATGGGTACTGACAATAGATTTCTTCTAAAACTACTGCAAGTTTACGGTCTTTGTTTGTAATGGTATTCCCTTCGTCGTGCGTAGTCAGTTTTATCTGTACCTTGTTGTATACATTGCTCCACTCCGGGTGGTGATTTGCTTCTTCTATAGCAGGAATACATTCCTGCATGTATTGCATAGCAGTCTCAAAGTTTTCAAACTTTAGCGTTGCGACTAGGGCATTATTTTCTTCTTTCCACATTATCGTATGATTTTAAGGCTGTACAGCTTTCCGTCTAACTCTGCTGTTACCACATAAAGTCCTGCATTGTAATCAGCAGGGGAGAGGCTTAGCACAGTATGGGTTTCACTGTATAATTTTTGTCCGGTAGCACTGTATAGCGTAAACAGAGTAGCTTTTGGAGCTATTACTTTTAGCTCAGCATGCCCTTGAGCAAATCCCAGTTGATCCAATACCCTAATGTCTCCTTGTCCTTTTATGATTTCAATATTCGCTCCACGTTGCACAAAACCTGCATCTACAAAGCACTGTTTTAAGGGTGAGTAGTAACGACTATCAAAATCCATGCTATCAATATCCAAAATAACTTGAGCCATTTGGGCCATTGTAGTATTCGGGCCTTGATAATAAAAATGTTCTAATAATAAGCTATCCATGGCTTCTCGACCTATGAAATCGTGTGCACACATCAGTGCACTACTCCACATATCTCTGTCGCCGTCTTTACTGTTTTTTAGGTCTTGTGGATACGCTCTATTCGTGTTTAATGGTATGCCGTTCCATGTTTCATTGCCGTCCCAAGAAAAGACTTTATCTGGCGTATTATCGTTTATACTACGGCTATATGCTTTAGCTAAGTAGTCACAAGAACCTTCTTCCATGGCTTCTCGTTCTATACCAACAGTATTATCTGGTGAGGCTAATTCACTTAGTGAATGTGTAAACTCGTGTACCACCACTTCACCATCTTCGGCGTCATCTATACCACCCTCACCAAACTGTAGTACATGACTAGATGGCGTGTAACTGCTGTTGTCCAAATTATCAAATGCATGAACATCCACTATTAATGTATCGGTTAAATCGTCGTAACCCAATCTGTTTACATATTCTCCCATGGTATTGATGTGGTAGTAGACATTGAGGTACTCAAATGCATCTATATCCCGTGTATACATCAAGCTATCATTCGTTGCATAGTAGAACGAATCTGTAGGCAAGCTTATATCTTTAAAATACAGAAACTCAGATTCCAGAAAGAAAGTATCATTGTCAAATTTGGCTAGCACTTCTTTCCATACCAATTGACTATCTAAGGTACTGTTGGTTTGGTCATCTGCATCTACAAAGTCACCGCCATAGGGCTTCCCAGATGAATTTATGGGGTTTACCATGAAGACTTTTACGAAAATACTGGTATCTCGTTTGATGTACTTCTGTACGTCTTTCTCCAAGAGTATTTGTCCGTCTTCTCTTACCCATTGGGTGAGTGGGTGCCCATTTACTACTTCTTTTCTATGAGCGGCTTGTAGCTCTCGGTTATAAGGTATAAGGTAGTCTCCCGTGGTGTAGATGCTGGATACCGGAAGGTAATTCAAAAAATTTTGAATTACCTGTGTACCGTTCTTCTTCATATGTACTGTCACTCCATGGTGTTTTACCACCTTGCCCTGTACTACTTGAGCAAACGTGTAATGGGAGGCAAACGGACTTTCGACCGCATAGGATTGTTGCAGTGTTGTATGTTCCGGTAAAGTAATGGTATTCAATACTTGTTGCAAAGGACTGGGTGCTTTGAATGTACTACTCTGAGCTAGTGTAGTACCCGCAGTAAGTAAGCCGGTAGAGAGTAGTATGTAGTGCCAACATTTCATATTGTATTTCGTCTAATATTCTTAGAGCACCACTAAGGTAAGGATTTTCTTTAGTTCACTGCGTAAGCCTGCAGTCATACTTTTACTACATGTTACTTCGAATTGACCATCGGCATTCGTTATGTATGTTACCCCTTTTTGCCTTGCAAGAAAATTGTATAGACGATATGCCTCCGTAGGATGCATCGTACAAATAATGGTGTCTTTGAGTACCAATTCTTTAATTACAGCGTCGTCTATGCACAGTTGTGCTGCTCCTCCGTATGATTCTATTAAACCTGGTATTCCGAGTTTTTTGCCACCGTAGTATCTCACTACTGCACACCCTACATAGGTTATTTCGGCACTTAGCATAGCGTGCAAAATTGGTCTTCCGCTACTGTTACTTGGCTCTCCATCATCACTGCATCGTTGATACTCCCGTTCTGTTCCTATCACACAGCCCGAGCATACGTGTGTAGCATCTGCAAATTCTTCTTTGTACGCCTTTATTTTCTCATCAAAATCTGCGGCATCCTTTACCGGAAATAGGTAGCCATAGAACTTACTCCCGCTCGCTTTATACTCACTGGTATTCACCATACATATGCCTCTGTACCTATCTGCTGGCATACGCTATGATGGCTATAGAAAATACGGCTAGCAATAGTCCCCATTGATTCTTTGGTTCTAGTTTTTCTTTAAAAATAAGGACAGACAACAATGTGCTTAACAATACCACACCCACATTATTTACCCCAAAAACGAAAGCACTTTTTACACTAAAACCTTTTATTGCACTCAGCAAAAAGAAGATAGAGAAGTAATTGGGTATACCCAAACCAACTCCGGCCTTTATGCTCTTCCATTCCCAACCACTAAAATTAGCTTTTTCTTTAACCAGATAAATAAGTACTCCTGCGATGAATGCTCCTAGAAAAATAGAATACGAAATAGCACTGAGCGGCACATCTTGACTATAAGCCGTTTGTAATACTTTTAAGCTTGTATCTATAAGACCTCCACCTATAAAAACGATGATGGGAAGCACTAAAAATCGTTTATCAATAATTAGCTCTTTTTTTACTGTGATGAAATAGATGCTTAGTATAGATAATACTACTCCCAATACAAATAGAATAGTAATTTCTTCCTTAGCATAGAAAAAAGCAAATAGGATAGGGATAACCACACTCATCTTTCCACTTACGGCGGTAACACTAATGCCTAGCTTCTCTGTGGTAAGGGCCATCGAAAAGAAAATAGCTATAAATAAAAAGCCCAGGAGCAAGCAATATGTAAACCAAGGCTGACCGATATAACTAAAAATATCTCGGTTAGTGGATAGACTAATGCCAAGCACGAAGCATACCAGATAGTTGACTATAATGGCTTGAAATTTATTGACATCATATTCCTTGAACCACCTGAAAATTAAATTAATAAAAGTGCTAAATGCTATGCTTAATAGAAGAAAGGTAATGGCCATTATTTTGGTCTAAAGTATTTAATCGTATCGTTTCCGTTTATTTTTTCATTCACACTAGGTATGCCTACCCAAGGTGCTTTTATTCCCGTATCCCACTCTGTTTCAGATTTTAAGATTATCGCCTCATCCCACGCCTTATTTTCTATAAAAGATGTTAAGACCTGATTTCCCCCTTCAACCAATACGCTATGTATATCTCGGGAGTACATATCTGCAAGTACACTATCCAGTGTCATGTCTTCCAGTTTTATCAATTCGTAGTTGTCCGTTTTTTCGCTGTTTACGGTAGTGTAAAGTAGTGTGTATCCGGTAGAAAATGTCGCTATATTTAGATCTACATTGAGTGTTTTGGAAAGTACAATTTTTATAGGATTATTGCCATCTACACCACGTACATCGAGCCTTGGTTTATCCCTATTTATGGTATTAGCACCAACCAGTATTGCTTGGTGTGTAGCCCTCAAATTATGCACCAATGGAGTATTGACAACATCACTTATTTGTGCAGGTTGATTGTCACCTTCTAAACGAGCCATAAAACCATTCTTAGTCTCTGCCCATTTCAGTGTAACAAACGGACGCTGAGTGGCGTGTGCTTTAATAAATTTTCTATTCAGAGCAGTACACTCATCTACCAGTACACCCACTTTCACTTTCACTCCAGCATCTCGTAGTTTTTGAATACCACGACCAGCCACTTTCGTATGTGGGTCTAGCATACCAATAATTACACGCTTGGGGTTCTTGTCTTCTATAAGGTTTGCACAGGGAGGAGTTTTACCGTAATGGGAGCAAGGCTCTAGATTCACGTATACCTCGCATTCATTTGTATTGATAGCAGGAGCAAGGTTATTAAACGCATTTGCCTCAGCATGAGGCCCTCCAAATCGCTTGTGATAACCCTCTGATACAATCTCGCCATTGTGCACGATAACGCAGCCCACCATTGGGTTTGGGGCAGTATAGCGTTCGCCTTGCTTGGCTAGCTCTATACATCGTTTTATGTACTTCTCATCTTGCAGGCTGCGAAGCTAATGTTAATATCATACATTCTTTAGCTGTAAATTTGCAGCATGCAACTTGGCCTCATAAAAGCACTCTACACCGATCAACTTACCAAAGTCTACAACTACGGCGAAGCTGAAAATCTTTTTTATATCACTTTGCAGTGGTTAGAAAAAAAATCTAAAACTGCCGTTATACTGGGCCAAGAAACACTTTTGGTAGACACCTATCAATTGGTTTTAGAGGAGCTTTTATTGGGTAAGCCCATACAATATCTTACCCATGAAGCTCCATTTTATGGGCTAAACCTCTATGTAGATGAGCGTGTGCTTATACCCCGACCAGAAACGGAGCAACTCGTACATTGGATTATTCAAGATAACCCTAAATTTAGAGGCACTGTATTGGATATAGGTACGGGTAGCGGTTGTATACCCATAGCATTGGCCAAGCATTGGCCTGAGGCCGTCCTAAGCGGATGTGACATAAGTGCAGAGGCACTGGTTGTAGCGGAGAAAAACGCTAAAGAACAAGAGGTAGATGTCACCTTTATTCAGAAAGACATTCTCAGCCAAGAACTGTATACCTACGATATCATCATAAGTAACCCACCATACATCGGCGAAAATGAAAAGCATGACATGCACCAAAACGTACTGGATAATGAACCGCATTTAGCTTTATTTGTGTCAGACAGCGATCCACTTATTTTTTACAAGAGAATACTGCAACTCGCTAAACAACAAGAAACTACGTGCTACTTTGAGACAAGCGAATTGTATAGAAACGAGTTAGATTCTTGGCTAAATAAAGAAGGTCATACTTATATCTGGCAACTGGATTTTCAAGAAAAAAACAGGATGCTAAAAGTTAGTTTTTAAACTCAAATCGTTCACTCCTCAATTTATCCCCATTTATACTAAACAATTGTGGGTATTTTCGTGTCAGAATAGCTGAAGCATTAACCATTTGCTTATAGATTGCACACTTTATAACTAACTTGAAATAGATGAATTCGGAAAACGAGAAAATTATTCCAATTAACATTGAAGAAGAAATGAAAACCGCATACATCGATTACTCGATGTCGGTTATTGTTTCGCGTGCTCTTCCAGATGTACGAGATGGTCTAAAGCCAGTGCACCGCCGTGTACTTTATGGTATGACTGAGCTTGGACTAGCTAGTAATAGACCTTATAAAAAATCTGCAAGAATAGTAGGAGAGGTACTTGGTAAGTATCACCCACACGGTGATACATCTGTTTATGATACAATGGTACGTATGGCCCAAAGCTGGAGCTTACGCTACCCTATGGTAGATGGCCAAGGTAACTTTGGTAGTATAGATGGTGACCCACCAGCAGCAATGAGATACACCGAAGCAAGAATGAGAAAACTTGCTGAGGAGATGCTTGCTGATATAGATAAAGATACGGTTGATTATAGACCCAATTTTGACGATAGTTTAAGCGAACCTACAGTGCTACCTGCACGTATACCGAATTTATTGGTAAACGGTGCGTCTGGTATTGCAGTAGGTATGGCAACCAATATGGCTCCGCATAACTTAAGCGAGTGTATAGATGGAACGATTGCATACATAGAAAATACAGATATAGACGTAGAAGGACTAATGGAGCATGTGAAGGCTCCCGATTTTCCTACGGGTGGTATCATATACGGTACCGAAGGCGTAAAATCTGCTTTTGAAACAGGTAGAGGCCGTATCGTAATGCGTGGTAAAGCTGAGTTTGATGTCAACAAAAATGGTAGAGAGCAAATTGTAATAACAGAAGTTCCTTACCAAGTAAGTCCATCACAAATCATTGTGAAGGCTGTAGACCTCGTAAATGACAAGGTAATAGAAGGTATAAGTGAAGTAAGGGATGAGAGTGGCCGCCAAGGTCTACGTATCGTTTTTGATCTGAAACGTGATGCAATACCCAATATTGTACTCAATAAACTATACAAATACACACCGTTACAAACGAGTTTTAGTGTAAACAATATAGCCCTTGTAAAAGGAAGACCGGAGATGCTAAATCTTCGGGATATGATACATCACTACGTAGAACACCGCCACGAGGTAGTTATTCGTAGAACAGAGTATCTGCTAAAAGAAGCTCAGAAACGTGCTCATATACTAGAAGGGCTTATTATAGCATTGGATAATCTAGATGCAGTAATAAAACTCATAAGAGCGTCCAAAAATGGTGAAGATGCCCGAAATGGGTTGATGAAAGAGTTTAAACTTTCTGAAATACAAGCCAAAGCCATACTCGATATGCGTCTACAGAAACTTACGGGTCTGGAGATTGACAAAGTAAGAGCAGAGTATGCAGAGTTAATGGCAACTATTGCTGACTTAAACGACATTTTAGGAGATGAAGCTCGTAGAATGCAAATCATCAAAGATGAACTTCTCGAAATGAAAGAGAAGTACGGAGATGAGCGTAGAACAGCCATAGAGTTTGATGCTGGAGAAATAAACATAGAAGACCTCATAGCAAACGAGGAGATGGTAGTAACTATCTCTAGCATGGGCTATATAAAACGTACGCCACTTACTGAGTACAAATCTCAGTCTAGGGGAGGAGTTGGTAATAAAGGTGTGAAGCATAGAGATAAAGATTATGTAGAAAATCTCTTTGTTACTATGACGCACAACTACATCTTACTATTTACAGACCAAGGAAGATGCTTCTGGATGAAGGTTTACGAAATACCTGTAGGGAGCAAAGTGTCTCAAGGTAGAGCTATCCAAAACTTGATTAACATACCAAACGATGATACTGTAAGAGCATTTGTAGCTACAGGAAATCTTAAGGACGAGGAGTATGTGAACAATAATTTCATCGTGATGTGTACTAAAAACGGTACAATCAAGAAAACATCGCTTGAGCAATATTCTAGACCAAGAACAAATGGAATCAACGCCATAACAGTAAAGGACGGTGATCAATTACTTGAAGCTAAACTCACAGACGGAACCGCAGAAATACTGTTGGCGAAGAAGAGTGGTAAAGCTATCCGATTCAATGAAGAGAACGTAAGACCAATGGGTAGAACGGCTTCTGGAGTGAGAGGAGTGAGGCTAGAAGACGACCAAGACGAAGTAATTGGAATGGTTTGTGTAAACTCTGATATGGAAGACACTACTATAATGGTAGTATCGGAAAAAGGATACGGAAAACGAACTGATATAGACGATTATAGAATCACAGGTAGAGGAGGTAAAGGAGTAAAGACTCTGAGTGTTACAGAAAAGACCGGTACACTGATCTCTATGAAAGACGTAACCGATGAAAATGATCTGATGATCATAACCAAACTAGGCATAACCATCCGTATGAAGATGGAAGATGTAAGAGTAATGGGAAGAGCCAC
>TARA_B110000902_G_scaffold143479_1_pt1 | contig 11378 bp, 5 predicted proteins | sample TARA_B110000902 | Tara Oceans TARA_B110000902 (sample SAMEA4398009) | marine metagenome | biome: Polar Biome; feature: [SRF] surface water layer (ENVO:00010504); material: water (ENVO:00002006), including particulate matter (ENVO:01000060) such as... | depth 5 m | reverse complement strand
TGTGCCTCCACTTCATCAAAAACGATGGTAAAAATATTTTCAGGTACATTTACATTATTGGCTGCAAATGGTGCAGTAACAGTATTGTCTAGTGAATATATACCTAAACCGATTACGCTATCACACATTGCTTCGGCTTTGGTGTAGTTTGCCGTTCCGGTGTATACTTCTGCATTGATGTATAGTTTGGCTAAAAGGGTATATGCCATTCCTCTTGATACTGCAAATTTATTGGTACTGACGGGTAGCAATGAAGCAGATGCTGTTAGGTCTTCTATTAGAAAATCATAAATTTCTGATCGAGATACTTTCTCAGGAAAACCAGGGGCATTACTGAACGAAGTAACCAATGGGATATCTCCAAAATTATCCATCATCAAATACATGAAAAAAGCTCTTAATGTTTTTGTTTTTGCTATAGATTTATCAATGATTGGATCTCCAGCTTTTGGTGATAGTTCATCAAGCACTTTATTAGACTCTCTTATGCCATCATCTATTTGGCTCCACATAGAGTTTACAGCATCTACGTCGTTGGTCCATTCGTGTGTATGGAGTACTTTCCATTTCCCGCCATCGTTCCAGTCTGTTCCTCTTACGGGGAATACTATCTCATCACTACTTACCTCTTGTGCCCAATACCACCATCCAGCATCATCAATTAGATCTCTTAATTCGGTGTAAGGAGGATATAAGATATTACTATCCTTGGTGTCATATAGTTTGTCATCAAATTTGGTACATGATGATACCACGCTAATAATTGCTAGTATTAATAATCCTTTTTTCATTTGTTCCTTCTCTTAAAATGTTGCGTTTAAACCGATGGTGATACTCTGTGTTCTAGGGTATACATCGTATTGGTCTCTACCAAATTCAGTTCCACTAAAGTTAAGCTCAGGGTCAAGACCCGAGTATTTGGTCCACATCCAAAGATTTGTACTGTTTAAAAAGACACGTAGATTATTCACTCTACTCTCTTTTTTGAAAGGGATGTTATATCCTACAGATATGTTATCTAGTTTAATAAAGTCCCCATCTTCGAGGTAAAAGGTGCTAATAGTTGGGTCACTCGTTATTTTCGCGTTTTCCCCTTCCAGAGCGGTGCTCAGTACATTAAGGTTAGGAGCGTCAGATGGATTGCTAAATACCATTCGCGTGACATTGTAGATTTGATGACCAAATATCCCACGTAAACTAAAGCTTGCGTCAAAACCTTTATAAATTTGAAAGTAATTTGACCAACCGATAATTACATCTGGTTGAGCACTTCCGGCAAATTGTCGTTGTGCTTTGCTGATGTCTCTAGTCACACCTCCAGATTCTGTTTCGAAGAGGAACTTACCGTCACTCGAGAAACCTGCAAATACAGGTAAGAAGAATGAGCCTAATTCTTGACCTGGTAGAATTACTTGTGTAAAGTTATCTCCACCTACAAGCCCTCTTCCAGACACATATAGTCTCTTTAGTCCTTGTGAGTTAGATTCTATATTACCAAGAGAAATGGTCTCTTGTACGTTTCTAGATGCTGCTATAGACGATTTCCAAGAGAAGTTTTTAGTATCAAAAATGACGCTGTTGAGTGTCAACTCAAGGCCATTGTTTCTTATTTCACCTGCATTTTCATATTTTTTGGAAGCAATATTTGGAGGTACGGGTACTGCTACTTCTACTACTAGGTTGTCCGTAGTTTTACTATACACTTCTAAGGATCCACTGATTCTGTTGTTGAGGATTCCGAAATCAACACCTATATTAATCTCTCTTACTTCTTCCCAAGCTAGATTTGGATTTGGGATATTGCCCGTATTGTTATTCCAAATTACAATGGTTTCTCCTGTCTCTGGGTCTAGACCCAGCGAAGTAGGAGAGTACCTCACTCTATCGATACCACTCGGGATATCTGCATTACCCGTTAGACCATAACTCACTCTTAGCTTTAAATCAGATATTTTTTGAGCATTTAGCAGGAATTTTTCTTTTTTGAGATTCCACATGGCAGAAGCAGACCAAAACGTACCCCATTCTATGTCATCTCCATAGTTAGTAGACTTATCTGTTCTTAGCGAAGCTGTTAAGTAATATTTTTTATCATAATTATAGGTAGCTCTAGAAAAGTATGACGCCAAGCCTACAGGTGTATTCTTGTAAGAGGATACATCACCCCAATTTATTTGAGAATAAGCTTGTAGGTTATTGGATTGAACGTCTTCATAGAACGGGTCAATATTTCGAACAGATGCACGAAAACCGTTAGAAGCTCTAGATTGCCAACTGTGACCACCGATCACATTCAGGCTATGGACTTCCTTGAAAGTATTGGTATAGCTGAGTACTTCGGAAGTAAAAAATGAGGCAGTGTTGTTGTATGATCTTGCTGCAAGCCCATTGGTGTTATTGCTAAATGCAGAAGCAGGTTCTGCATAAAAGGTTTGGTCATCGTCTCTGGTTAATGCGGTATTCACACTTAGCTTCCATTGTGTGTTGAACTGGTAGTCAGCAGCAAAGTTAGCTAGGAGTCTTTTAGCATCTCGCTCATTCTGAAATTGCTCAATCATTGCAACTGGATTATTGTACTGAAAGTTCCTGTCTGTTTCGAAGTAGGTTCCATCTGCATTGTATACAGGGTCTGTAGGGCTTCTACGCATCGCCTGATAGATAACATTGGTCGGGCTACTGCCATCTCCATACTGCACGTATGAGTTGTTTTCTAGAGTAGTACTTATTCTTGCGGTAAGTGTTAGTTTATCGTCAAGAGCTTTTTGAGCAAGATTTATTCTAGCAATATATCTGTTCTTTTCTGTACCTTTTAACACACCAGCTAGGTTATTCGCAGAAAGCGAAAAACGTAGACTAGTATTCTCATCATTTTTGGTAACAGCTAAGGTGTGTTGTTGCGAAACTCCGGTGGTGTATATCTCATCTAGCCAGTCAGTATTAGCCCCTCCATCTATAAAATTGGCATTGTTTGTTTTGGCTGCATAGTCTCTAATCTCATTTCCAGTTAAAAAATCTAGTCGATTTGCAACTCTATCGAACGAGACAAAATTGTTGTATTCTATTTGTACACTCTCAGAAGATGATCCACTACTAAAGTTACCTCCTTTGGTAGTTATGATGATGACACCATTGCTACCTTGCGTACCATATAGAGATGTAGATGCTGCATCTTTTAGTACATTTATGTTGACAATATCATCTTGATTGATGGTAGTAATATCTACACCTACAATGCCGTCTACTACATACAGTGGACCTGTGCCACCAGAGAAACTAGCACTACCTCTTATATTTACACTAAATCCGGCATTGGGGTCGCCACCTTGTTTAGAGATATTGACACCTGCAGCTTTTCCCTGCATTCCTTGTATAGGATCGGTAATACGCCCTTTGTTAAGTTCTTTGGCGGTCACTTGTGTTACCGCACCGGTCTTATCGCTTTTTTTCTGTGTGCCGTAGGCGATAACCAGTACTTCATCTAGGTTGTCTTCTGATACCAACTGAATGGTAAATACCGTTTGATTGCCCAAGGTTAGTGTTTGGTCTGTGTAGCCTACAAAGGAGATTTTTATACCCGTAGTACCTTTTGTTGTCTTTAAGCTAAACGTGCCTTTATCATCTGTAATGGCTCCGCCTGTGCCACCAATGGGGAAGATGTATGCACCTACTAGCGGTTCCGCAGTCTCGCGGTCGGTCACTGTTCCTGTTATGGAAGTTTGTGCTGCTGATGTAAAAGCGATTAGAACAAAAGCAAGAGCAGTTAATAAACCGGCTTTTATCGAGTGTATATTTTTTGTCATACGAAACTTAAAAATTAGCTTAGTGTCAAAAGTACGCTAAGTGTTGGTCCTACAAATATATAGTCAGAACTGAGTTGCACAACTTTATGTTCAAAATATTCAATTATTTATGACAATACTATATAGAGTATAATTAATTGATTAATAGCATATTAAGACTAATAGGTAAGGTATTTTATCGAAAATTGTCCTACTCACTTAGTGTCATTTTTACACTATAGGCTCTTAGAATAGAAAAAATCGTGCATTTTTGAAATATGATTCGTGTAATGCATACTATCAAAAAAATCGTTTTCGCCATCTCATTGTTACTTGGCTCACAGCTCTCAGCTCAAGTCGTAACCACATCGCCGGCTTTCCCTACTATCACAGATGCTATTACCATCACTTTTGATGCAGCAGAAGGCAATGGCGGACTCGATGGCTTTGCAGGTGCTATATATGCTCATACAGGAGTCATCACCAACCTAAGCACTGGTAGCTCAGACTGGAAATATGTACAAGGCACTTGGGGTACAGCTACGGCTCCGCTCATGACCAGCATAGGCGGTGGCAAGTACACGTTGTCTATTCCCGATATTAAAGCATTTTATGGTGTGCCAAGTGGCGAAGAGGTAGAAAAAATTTCCATCCTATTTCGCAATGAAGCTGGAGATGTATCTGGACGAGCTGCGGATGGCGGAGATATTTTTATTGATATGTATAAAGCGGGGCTTTTTGCGAGTTTCACTAAGCCTACATCCAATAGTATCTATACGGTAGGCGAGACCATAGCATTGATGTCTGAGTCTTCTTCTAGCGGTATGCACAACATATCATTGAACGGGTTGTCTCTAAAAACAGGTAACGGTACGGCCCTTAGTCATTTGCTCACTGCGACTACTGCAGGCAATTATGAGGCAACGCTGTCTGTAGCTGATGGTACCACAACAGCTACAGATACGGTCAATTTTGTAGTAAATCCAGCGGTAAATTCTGCCGCACTTCCAGGTGGAAACAAACTGGGAATAAACTACACTTCTGCTACCAGCATTACACTGGCCCTATATGCTCCTTTTAAAGAGTATGTATATGTCCTGGGAGATTTTAATGATTGGACGGTAAATACCAATTACTATATGAATCGCGATCCAGATAATGCTACATGGTGGATTACCATTACAGGTCTGCAAGCAGGCCAAAAATACGCTTTTCAGTACCTTGTGGATGGTGCGATAAAAATAGCAGATCCGTATAGCGAGTTGGTGTTAGACCCGAATAATGATAAGTGGATTAATGAAGCTACATATCCCAATCCACATCCATACCCAGAGGGTAAAACTACCGGGTATGCTACGCTCATAGAATTGGGCAAAACACCCTATGCCTGGGAAGTGACCAACTTTGATGCACCAGAAGAAAACAATCTTGTAGTATACGAGCTGCTGGTAAGAGACTTTGTAGAAGAACACAACTATACGACACTTTTAGACACGTTAGATTACCTCGAAAACTTAGGCATTAATGCTATAGAACTTATGCCTATTAATGAGTTTGAAGGTAACGAAAGCTGGGGGTACAACCCCTCATACCATGGTGCCTTAGACAAATACTACGGTACACCAACGTCTTTCAAAAAACTGATAGATGAATGCCACAAGCGTGGTATTGCCGTAATAGTAGATGTAGTATACAACCATGGTTTTAGCCAGAATCCGCTGTGTCAGTTGTATTGGGATGCCACTAATTTTAAGCCGACTATACAAAACCCATTTGTCAATCCAGATGCTAAACACGATTTCAATGTAGGGTATGATTTGAACCATAGTAGCCCTGACTTACGTCAGTATGTAAAACAGACCATGGAGTATTGGCTAACCGAGTACAAACTAGATGGTTTTAGATTTGACTTGAGTAAAGGATTTACACAGAAAAATACGCTAGGTAATGTAGGTGCTTGGGGGCAGTATGACTTAGACAGGGTAAACAACATAAAACGTATCTATAATGAGATGAAAGCCGTGAACCCGAATGCGTATGTTATCTTAGAGCATTTTGCAGATAACTCAGAAGAAAAAGACTTGGCTAACTACGGGTGTATGTTTTGGGGAAATCTCACCAAAGATGCATCTGAAGCAGCAATGGGGTATACCAGTAATTTTAGTGGAGCACACCACAGTAGCAGGGGATGGAATGATCCGAAGAACTTAGCGTACGCGGAGAGTCATGATGAGGAGCGTATGATGTACAAGAGCTTGCAGTTTGGCAATAGCAGCGGGGCGTATTCTACCAAAGATATCAATACGGCTCTAGACCGAAGTGAATTGGTGTGGGTGGTGTTTAGTGCTATACCCGGTCCTAAAATGATGTGGCAGTTTCAAGAGTTGGGCTACGATTTCTCCATAGACGAAAATGGCAGAACGGGTAATAAACCGATTCGTTGGGATTACAACGAAGCAACCAATAGAAGAGATGTATACCGTGTGTGTGCTGAGATGAATAAGCTTAAGACAACTTATCCGGCTTTTGCTGGAGCAGATTTTGGGTTAGATGTAGGTGGCAAAGGCAAGCGAGTACATCTCTCTCATCCTGATCAAAATTTTGTAGTAATGGGCAACTTTGACGTAGTAGGAATAGATATGGTAGCCGATTTTCAAAATACGGGAATGTGGTACGGGTATTTCTCTGGCGATAGTATGCGTGTGACCGATACCAAAATGACCATCAACTTGGCTGCAGGCCAATATCAAGTATGGACAGACAAACGTATCAATACCAAACAACGTATTGGTGCTGTTGATGCCTATAGTGTTGGCTTGAGTGTATATCCCAATCCTGTACAAAATAAGGTATACATCAGCCTAAAAGACGGTAATGCAACTCAATATGATGTGCTTAATACTAGCGGACAAGTAGTTTTGTCCCAGCAGCTACCCAGCGTAAAGGATTTTGCGATAACTACCCTTGAGCTTAGCCATGGAGTGTATTACTTGCGAGTGGCTACAGCATCCGGTACAATCACCAGCAAGTTGGTGAAATAAGCTTCAATCTACGAAATACTATGCAAGAAGAGTCGCCATTGGCGACTCTTCTTTGGTTAAAGATGTTTCTGAAAAATGGCTATATGTAGCTATTTTATATGTCAAATTTTATTTTTAACATTGGAACATCGTTTGGTATAAAGCGACTAAAATCCTCACTAAACGAAAATTTTGTATACATGAAGACGTCTCATAGAGTCGTTTTTATGCCGTTTGCAACAGAATAACTCACTGTAAGCATCGCTGAATTTAGAACTATTTAAACGTATTGAACATGAAAAATTTTACAAACATCTATCCTCAAAGCAAGACTTTAAAATTTGAACTAAGACCCCAAGGAGCCACACTAGACAATATTCATAAAAGTGGATTAATAGATCAAGATGAAACCCTCAAGGCAGACTATCAAGCAGTAAAAAAGATGATAGATGAATACCATAAGGTAGTAATAGATGAAAGTTTGACTAACTTTAAACTAACTGGTTTGCCAGCGTATGAAGAGTTGTATTATAAAGACAGAACTGAAGCCGAAGACAAAACATTTGAAAAGATTCAATCCAATCTAAGAAAGCAGGTACACAAAGCATTTGGGGAGAACAAACGCTATAAAAGTATTTTTAAAAAAGAGCTAATACAAAAAGACTTGCCGGCTTTCGTAAATAAGGAAGAGGAACGAGAACAGATTAGTCGGTTTTATCACTTCACTACATACTTCACTGGATTTCATGAAAACAGAAAAAATATATACACTGCAGAGGCTAAAGCTACTTCTGTATGCAACAGACTAATACATGAGAACCTCCCAAAATTTTTAGACAATAGAAAAACCTACTTAAATTATATATCAAACTTTGGAGATTTAGATATGTCGCAAGCAGAAGAAGACTTGCAGGAAGTACTTGGAGGAATTAAGGTAGGAGAGTTGTTTAGTTTAGATTTTTTTAATCATACGCTTACTCAGCAAGATATAGATATATACAACATAGCACTAGGTGGTAGAAGCGTAGAAGGAGGGAAAAAAATACAAGGAATTAATGAATGTATAAATCTGTACCGCCAAAATAATCAACTAAAAGCGAGGCAATTGCCAAATATAAAACCCCTATACAAGCAAATACTTAGCGAAAGCGAAAGCGGGTCTTTCCTATTGGATAAATTTGAAAAAGACGAAGACCTGTTTGATGGTCTACGTAATTTTTATCAAGGTTTGAACAGTTTCAACTACAAAGGGGAACAAGATAAAAGCACATTTATAGAACTTATGAATCTATTTGGGCGGTTTTCAGAATCGGATATGACTAGGGTCTATTTGAGGAATGATGCTTCTTTGTCTAGATTGTCTAAAAAATTATTTGGCGACTGGTCACTTATTGTTTCTGCATTGAGATATTACTATGATGCAGAGGTGAATCCCCTAATGGGAAAAAAAGCAACAAACAAGTACATCAAAGAAAAGGAAAATTGGCTTAATAAATCCCGCGATTTTAGCATCGACATTATAAATAAGAGCCTATTAAGGTATGGTACGATAAACGAAACGGTGAACTCCCAGTTTACAGATGATATAATATTCGAGCATTTTTCTTCTTTTATGATTGAAGAAAAGAATTTGCTTAATACTGTTGCCGAAAATTTTATGCTCGTATCTGAGGTACTTAGTCGTGGTTCGCTAGACAAAGACCAGAACAAAAAGAAAAAAGAAATAAAGACAATAAAGACATTTTTGGATAATGTTTTGGATTTACTCCATTTTATAAAACCACTATCTGTTCAACACGTAGGTGCAGAAAAAGACGAAGGATTTTATAGTGATTTTGATGTATTGTATGACCAATTGAGTCAGGTGATACCCTTGTATAGCAAAACACGATACTACCTAACTAAGAAGCCATATTCAGTGGCAAAATTCAAGATGAATTTTAAAAATAACACTTTGTTAGATGGATGGGATGTGAATAAGGAGACGGCTAATAAAGGTGTTCTGTTGCAAAAAGAAGGACTGTTTTACCTGGCTATTATGAATAAAGATCACAGTAAGTCTTTTTATAATATCATGGATACCGGAGATACTACGGGATACCAGAAAATGGACTATAAATTGCTCCCAGGCCCCAATAAAATGCTGCCTAAAGTATTTTTTAGTGTGAAGAATTTGGGCTTTTTTAACCCTTCAGAAAAGGTGCTTCGTATACGAAATACTTCTTCGCACTCTAAAAATGGAAATCCACAAGAAGGATTTGATAAAGCAGACTTTAGCCTCAATGATTGCCACAGTCTTATTGATTTTTTCAAAGCAAGCCTCGACAAACATGCGGATTGGAAAAAATTTGCATTCGATTTTTCGCCTACCCAGTCATACAATGACATCAGCGAATTTTATAGAGAAGTAGAAAATCAAGGCTATAAAATAACCTATACCAATATTAGTGACGAGTACATCCATGAATTGGTAAATGAGGGCAAGATTTATCTCTTTCAAATTTATAATAAAGACTTCTCGCCATTCAGTAAAGGCAAGCCCAACTTGCATACCTTATACTGGAGAGCACTCTTTGATGAAAAAAACCTAGAAGATGTAGTGTATAAACTCAATGGACAGGCAGAAGTATTTTATCGAAAAAAATCGATAGAATACTCAGAAGAAAAATGGATCCAAGGGCATCATTACGATCAACTCAAAGACAGGTTCGCATATCCCATTATAAAGGACAAGCGATTTGCTTTCGACAAATTCCAGTTTCATGTACCCATTACTATGAATTTTAAAGCATCGGGATCTCCAGTGATCAATATGAAAGTACGAGAATACTTAAAGACGAATCCTGATGTAAAAATAATAGGACTAGATAGAGGAGAGCGGCACTTACTCTATCTTACACTAATAGACCAAAACGGAAACATAGAAGAGCAATATAGTCTAAATGAGATAGTGAATAGCTACAACGGCAAAGTACACAAAAAAGACTATCAGCAGCTGCTACACGAAAAAGAAGGAGACAGAAAAAAGGCAAGAGAAAACTGGGAAACGATAGAGACCATAAAGGAATTGAAAGAAGGCTACCTATCGCATGTGGTACACAAAATAGTTAATATGATGGTAGAGCACAATGCAATAGTGGTGATGGAAGATCTCAATTTTGGTTTCAAACGCGGAAGGTTTCACGTAGAGAAGCAGATATATCAAAAATTTGAAAAAATGCTGATAGACAAGCTCAACTACTTGGTGCTAAAAGATACCCAAGACCCCAAAGCACCTACAGGCTTACTCAATGCACTGCAACTGAGCAACAAGTTTGAGAGTTTTCAGAAGCTGGGTAAGCAGAGTGGATTCGTATTCTATCTGCCGGCATACCTCACCAGTAAGATAGACCCTGCTACAGGCTTTGTAAACCAACTGCGTATAAAATACGATAGCGTAGTCAAGTCACAGGCGTACTACCGCCAGTTTGACCGCATAGTATATAACACTACCACAGATTGGTTTGAGTTTGGTTTCAGATACGTAAATTTTGGCAATACCACACCGAGTGTACGTCAAGAGCCATGGACTATATGCACTACGCATCATCCCCGCTACGCATGGAATAAAAACAGCAACATGGGCAAGGGTGGCACAGAAGAGTACAACATTACCGAGGAGCTAAAGAAGTTGTTCGATCATCATAATATTGCCTACGAAGAAGGCACAGATCTGATTGAGAGTATAGCCAGTAATACAGGCACGGAGTTTTTTAAACGGCTAAATAAACTGCTCAATGTAACTGCCTCGCTGCGTCACAACAATGGCAAAAAGGGAAAAGAGGAACGCGATTTTATTCTATCGCCAGTAGCAAATAGTGAGGGTGCATTTTTTAACTCACTAGAGGCAGATGAGACACAACCTGAGAATGCAGACGCCAATGGAGCGTATCACATTGCCTTAAAAGGTCTCTGGGCATTGCAGTCTATTCGTAAAACAGATACCGATAGAATGGCAAAACTAAACTTGGTAGTAAGCAATGAAGAATGGCTCAATTTTGCCCAAGCAAAACAGTATAGAAGTCAAAGTTCGTCATAGAGAACAATGGAAAACTATATACCTATTTCATTTTTGAATGATTATATATTTTGTCCGAGATCTATATACTACCATCAGCTGTACCGTACGTTTAAGAAAAGCACCTACCAGAAAAAGCCACAGTTAGAGGGGTTGGCTGCTCATAAGAGTATAGACGATAAGTTTTACTCTAAAAGTAAACACATACTGATGAGCTATGAGCTATATACAGAAAAGTATAAACTACACGGAAAACTAGATGTGTTTGATACGAACACAGGTAGAGATAGCGTCTAATTACAGTAAAAAAGTTGGAGAAAAAGACAGTATTATGATATTTGAGATGAGTAAAACGTGTAAAATAACGAAATACGGCTACGCCAAAAATATGGATAAAGACTAGATTATTATTGGATAGTAAGTTATATTGCATTGGACAGAAGAGCAAAAAAATGCAAACCTCCGTCTCAAAATACTAAAACCGTCACAATGACATAGGTATGTATAGAATAAAAATAAAAA
>TARA_B110000902_G_scaffold145194_1_pt1 | contig 11382 bp, 10 predicted proteins | sample TARA_B110000902 | Tara Oceans TARA_B110000902 (sample SAMEA4398009) | marine metagenome | biome: Polar Biome; feature: [SRF] surface water layer (ENVO:00010504); material: water (ENVO:00002006), including particulate matter (ENVO:01000060) such as... | depth 5 m | reverse complement strand
ACCTGCTCCAGCGTTTACAATTTCATAAGTTAATACTTCACCTAAAGGATCTAATGTTAATACATTAATAGTTGCAGCTGTTGTTGGAGTACCTCCTGTTAAAGTAACTGGTCCTTTTTTACCTGTGAAATCTTCTGAAATTACTCTATCATTAACTCCTGCTTCAATAACATAAGATAATAATTCATAATCTTTTCCAGTAGCATATTCATGTCCAACTAAATCAAGTTTTGTTCCAGCGTCGTTAGAAACTGCATCTTCATTAATCGCACAAAATAAACCAGTTCTTCTTGATTCGTTATTGATGATAGTTTCAATGTATAAGTTTCTTCCTTCTAAATCTTTAAATCCTGGGATTAAAGATCCTGTATATTGTGCTTCTAAAGTAACTTGTCTTAAGTTAGCAAATTCAGCTAATTTATCTTTCTTTAAACCATTTGCATCAAAATAAGCTCCATAAACTGGATCAGTAGATGCTGCAGTTGCATCGAAGTTTCCTTTGAATACAAAAATGTCAACCATAAAATCTGAAACATAATCAAAATCATTCATGAATTCAGGTACATTACCTTCACCATACCATTCTCTTGCAGAAATTTCAAATTCTGTAACCGCTTGTGCTTTTCTTACAAAAACAGTAATAGGAGTTTGTTTTATGTTAACTAAATTTAATGCTTGGTTAGAATCTTCACCAGCATTCTCTAATGAATTAAGAACTCTTGAATCCGAAGGAGTCATGAATTTATCCATATCAAAAAAGTCTGTGTAGTCTTTTACACCAACAGAAGAAGCTAAAGCAGATATCTTTCCATTAGTTATAGGTCTTTGGTAAGAACCTTTATCAGTTGAATCAAAAGAAGAACTATTTAAAGCTAAGATTGGTCCTCTAGAAAGAGCTTCAACAGCTGATCTATGAAAGAACATTCCTTTTTTCTCTAATTTTCTATCGATTGCTCCGAATACGTTTGAGAATTCTTCAACTGTAGAAATTAATACCGGTGTATTGTAAGGTCCCTTTCTTGAGTGACCTACGATTAATCTAAGTGTTTCAACGTTAATATTTGATGTAATTGACTTATCAAATTCTAAACGATAAACTCCACTTGATTTAAATTGTAATAATTGCGGACTTAGTGCCATAGTGTTTATTAATTTTTATTTTTTTTACTTTTATTATATATCTGTATTTGTTTGGTGATATTTACTATTTATATTATAATAGATCATAAATATCAAACTGTAGTGAACCATCCTGTACATCACTGTCTTTATATAATGTATTCTCCATTAGTTTAACTTTATCTTGATCTATTATATCTAGAAGTTCTTCCACGTAATCTGCATAATCAGTTGTATTAAAAAACTCAGTTGCTGTAATGGCTGTCATGATTATATCATCATGCCCCATCTGAGCACCGTAGCTTCCGTTTCTTAATACTCCAAATAAACTTGCTTCATGGACTGTAACTACATCATTTACTTTTATTTTACCATTTTCTACTTGTTTTTTAAAGTTTTGGCAAAAGACTGATTTATTATCACTCTTTAATCTTATTCCTGGTTTTAATGTTTTTGAATCATGTCTGTGTTTAAATCTTAAAACCATCTCATCCTCAAAATCGTTACGGCCTGGAAATACCGTTTGTAAATATTGTAATAGAATACTTCCGTATGTATTGTACTCTATAATTAGTTTTGTATTTTCACCATTAAATATATCTAAGGCTAGTGTATATAACACCTTGGCAAAATCTTCAATAGGATGTTCATTACTTCTAAACACTCCAATTTGATTTAACCTAAAGAAGTCGTACATAGCACCTGGGTTTACAAAATTTGTAATATCATTATCTGACATTGGTTCTACCTCAAACATATTAATAACTGAATGGTCTCCTCCATTTCCTTCAGCAATATCTACCGAGAACATAAAGTATTTTTGACTATTATTAGCATCTTCCGGATCAAAATCTGGAGAGAATCCTAAGAATCCTTTAGTATCTATTTGAACATTATCAAATTCTTCAAAATCATACCATTCTAGTTTCTTAGCGCCTTGCCTCATAACTTTCAAAGTTCCAGGGCTTAATAGTAAACTGGATGAACTTGTAAATTCATTTCCGTACTGTCTATTAAAAGCATCTTCAGAACCTAAGTTTCCTAATTCTCTTTGATACCATGCATCATCTCTATCCGGGTGTTGCCACCAATCAATTCTTGTTGCTTTATATTCATTATTGCCTTGTTCAGCGTCTGCGTAAATTTCATAGAACTTGTTAAAACCATTTGGAGTTGACGTGATGTTAATTCTCGAGATTTTTGAAGCTGATAGTGTTGGGTAAACGTTTTCATAAAATGAATCTACAATTGTTGGGTGAATATGTGCGAACTCATCAAGATATAAATTATGAATAGTAAAACCAATACCAGATTTTGCAGTAGTTGATTGTCCAACCAAACGACATCCGTTATCAGCACGCACATTCATGACATCATACTTAATAATTCCTGGTTTCATAAAGAACGGTAAGTTCTCTAATACAACCTTTGCTTTATCTATAATTTCTTTTGTTGATTCTGATTTGTTGGCTAGTAATAATGTAGTCTTATCATAATTAAATGTAAGGTACCATGCATTAAAAATACTGGCAGTTACGGTTTTACCCATTTGGCGAGAAGCCAATACTATATTAAATCTATTATGTTGAAAGTCTCTAAGCATTTGCTTTTGATAATCTCTCAACTTAACCTGCTGAACTCCATTATCTGTCATTACAACAGCGTACTTTTCAGCAAAATATACAATATCATTTGCACATTTGGCTAAATCTGTTATTTCAGCATCCGTATAATCAAATACAATATTCCCTCTGCGTAAGAATTGCTTACCTTCATAAAAAGGCATAGAAACTGAAGGCCTATATCCTTGATCAAGTGCTAGCATCAACTCGTTGATACTTTTTGTTGACCAGATAAGTTTACCAGCTTCATCAGCAGATTGTCCCTGAGGGATCCACCTATTATCTCCTACGTAATCTCCCATGTTTATTCTTCTGTGATTTCAGCATCTTCTATTTGATCTTCTGGAATTACCTGGATTCCGTTTTGAATCATTCTCATCAAATCTTTTGTGCCTCTTTGTACTGTATCTCCTACTGGAGCTCCGTTTGATGCCTCACTAATAGTTTGAGTATCATCTCTCTTTTTATATAATTCAATGTCCCTTGCCATTCTTTTAGCACCTTCTTCAGCTGCCATTAAATACATAGTTTGTGACTTAATAATATCTAACATTGATTTTTGTAGAGTTGCAAGAACTTCAAACATTCTTGGAGCGATTTCACCGTCTTCAATTGTTTCTAATAAAGTCGTTAGAGCTCTTTCACCTGCTTGTAGTTGATAGATTAAAGAAGACATTGTCATCTCATCTATTTTCTTTTTAGCTACAATATATTCGTCTTTCTCGATTATATCTTCATCTAAATAAAACTTCATTAAACTTGTGATAGTTTTTGTAGCTTTCTTTGATGCAGATGATTTTAATTCAGAATAAGACATCCTAGCTGGAAGATCTCTTTTTGTAGGTAGTTCAGGGTCTGTTTCTATAACATCCTGTATTGAATCGTTATTTCCTATTAAATCATCTAATTCTTTTCTAATATCTTCAGCCTGTGACTGAATACTTTTCTTATCTTCTGGCATATTTAAATGTTTTATTATAGATTATTTATCCCGATTTTATCTGGCGTTTTTGAAGCGCTGATAACCTAAACTTGGAATTGCATTATCTATAAGTATTGATAATTGATTGTCTCTTACAACATATTGGTTTAATACATTGCTATGTTGTTCTAATTCTATTACGTTTGTGAATACTCTAATATTTGTCATAAAGGTCTTATTTCCTCTAATATGATAGTTTGCATCTGAATTCCATTGTAAAGGTTGACCTGCTTCAATTGTTTCTGTGTATTCTTCAATTAAATTATTGTTAGAATCCTGTGGACGGGATCCTGCTGCGGTTCCTGTATTGTTTGATGGATCTAATCTGTAAAGCGATAGTGAAATTTGGAAAAACTTATTATTTATATTAAATACCAAGCCATACCATTCTCCTTTTTGTAAAGTAACACCATGCGTGAATTCGTGATCAATTCCGTTTGCACTTACTTTAAATTTTGTATTGCTATAATATAATTTAAACCCACCAATTGCTGCTATATCTCCGAATAAAACGTATTCTGCAGTATCTGTACTTGCTAGCTGTGGATTAAACCATAAACTTGTTGCTAAGTTATCGGATGATTTTAATTTAGAGGCTACTTGATATTCTAGAGCAATTTTCTGTGTATCGATTTTACTTAAATCGTAGTAATTTTTACTAACAACTGTCCATCTATTTTTTAGATCGTGATCTTTTATTGACAAACTACTATCTATAAAACCTCTAATACCGTCTCGATAAAATGTAGATACTGTTTGGAATTGTTGCGGATTAGTAACTTTTTCTTGTTCTTCTCTCTGTCTTTCTCCAAATATTTCTTCAACACCTGTCGTTAAATTATCGGTGTCTACTTCAAATTGATTTTTAATAACTGATGATCTTTCTTGATACTTAACTAATTTACATCTCCAATAAGATGAAGTTTGGTTAAATTCATCAGCAATAGATAATGAATTAATTTCGTACATTCTATTAATTAATGGAATATACATGTAATCTTTATTTCTTGGTGATTTACCTAATCCAAATACTGTTTCAAATTCGGCTGCAGTTATATGAATTTCAAATTCTGCAAATTCCATTCCAAAAATATCATAAGTCATTGACTCTTCTGGAAATTCATTATCTGGGACTAATACCTTTACTGTTTTCTTATCTATAACATTGTGTAGAGAATATTCCATTAAATGAACATCTTCTGTTCTAGCATCAGGTTCAGTTCTAAAGTATTGAACATCATGCCCAAAGATATTACTAGTCATTCCAACAAGTTGCTCGTATAAGTTTGTTGATTTATTTAAATCGTATGGATTAAATAAGTTATCATCAACACACTCGATAATGTTTGCACATCCGTACATTGCGAAAGGATCCGTACATTCAACACAGAATTGTGGACAACTAACTACGGTACCATCTACTGTTTCTATAGTATATGTTACAGATATAATAGAAATCGTATATCCTGTTGTAATTGCTGCAACTTCTGCTTTTACATCGATCCATAGTGGTGTTGTAGAATCAAAATTTAATCCCATTAAATCAGATATCCCTTGCGTCGTATTAAGAGGTCTTAATTCAGAAAATTGTACATTGTCTGAAGACCATCTATATTCATATTCAAAAAAGTTATTTGCATTCGGTGGCGTATAAAACTCAATCCCACTTGTTGTGAAATCTGGAGCTGTAGTTAGTGTTAATTCACTTTGGGTAACTATTGTATCAATTACAAATGTCGTGTTACCTATTATAATACTATCGCCTGGTATAAAATTACTAAAGTCAGTGAAATTTCCATTAACTGACAAGGATCCTGACTGTGTTGATATAGTCCCAACTGTTTTAAAACTCTGTACACCTGCTACTATTTCCCAATCTGTTACTCTTACTGTATTATAGTAAGGGTCATTAAGTTTAGCGATTAAAAAATCACCGTATTCTGTTGCTGTAAATCCTGTAACCATTATTCTTCTATATTTTCTATATTTTCATCTTCAGTTTTAAGATCTTTAATAATGCGATCTTCTGGTTTAAACTTTTCACCAGCAATCCATGAGGCTACAAATCCTGTTAATGAAGCAAAATAAATTGATAAATCATTTAAATCTCTAGAAAAATACATTGATGCAAATCCAGCAATAGCCCAAAGAAGAACTACAACATATATCATGATCTCTCTTCTAGATCTAGGACCCGCTTTAAATACTCCTGTTTTTTTACTAGGTCGCTTTGACTCTGCCCATATATAAGTTGCAGCATATGCTGTTAATGATCCGAAGTATACTCCAAGATCTGATAGGCTTGATGCTTTAAATGCCGCATAAATTCCCATTACAATCCATAGAGTAACAATAATATAAATTAAAGCTTCTCTCTTTCCAAAATTATTAAATAAGTTCATTAAAAAAGATTTATTTAATCTATATATCAATAAATTATATCAATAATCCGTAACTATCAGTGCGATTGGATTGTCTCCCTCTGTTTTCATATCTATTAAATCCATTAAAGTGGTTACAAGTGGCACTGCATCAGGTGCACCTTCCTCTAAATCATACTCCATTTCATTTTCAACCCACGCATCTAATGTGTCTATTAAATCAATAGCCTGTAATCTAGCATAAGGTACGTCATGTTCAAGTATTTTTAAACTTTCTAAAACCGGGTTTAATAAATGTAAATCCTCAGTTTCAAAAACTTCAGAGAGCCTAATTGTTATTGCTAAAACCTTAAAATCAAATTTTAAAACTTTATTACCATCATTCTCTAGTAATCTAGTAAATTTTTTATCGTAGCTTAGGTTAAATTTAACTAGTTGTAAGTTTGGCATATCAATACACATCATATATAAAAAATAAGGTGAACTTACTTTTTTGTGTAGAGATTCCGCACCAGTTGACTTGATTTGATTAATTAGGGATATGTAGTTATCATCTAATAGTGACCTTAGTTGTGAAATACTCACCACGACGGACGTTTCATTAAGATCGACGTAATCTAATTCATTTTTAATTTGAGTCCATAGACGATTGTCCATGTGATTATATCTATGTAGTGTTACATCAACCGCAGTTGGGAAGTTACTAATATTCATTTAATTCTAGGTTAATACACTTTCATCGATGTTTCAATCAATTTAAGTGACGTGTATAATTCATCTTGGGCGAACTTTTCTAGCTCTTTGAATTCTCGCATTCCTATTTCATTTTTATCTATGAAAAATCGAATGGCTTCATCACTTGGTATATATTTACCTTTACCTGGGGCTGATTTCTTTTTAGATTTTTTTGTTTTAGTATAAATCCAACGAGGAACTCCTCTGAATCGCGAAGCAACTAGTGCCCAGCTGTCAATTACTGAGATAGGATTAATACCATTAACATTAAACAGTTGTGCGTTTGTTGGAAATTTAATTGCAAAGAATCTGTTAATCATAAAATGATGTCTCTTCTTATTAAATTGCTTTATGTCATAATATTCCTTTGGCTTCGTAAACATTATTTTTATGAAGTCAAATAGTTTGGTTTCGTCTAGCATATTTTAGAATAACTCGTTTGTTATTTTACTGTCGGTTTGCTGTTTTGTTTCAGGAGTTTTTAGACCTGCAAATGGATCATATCCTCCTGGTGCTGCAGTTCCTTTTTTCTGTAACCAATCTGTTCCTTCTAGGATTATATCCATTTTAGTTAGTTTTGGAAAAGTAGGTTCTACATTAAAATCATTCTCAATTACTCTGTATATTTCTTTTTGAATAGGATCTGGTATTGTATTAAAATGTAATAACATTAGATCTAAGTTTTGGTTGAATCTACCTTTGATTTCTAATAATGTAGATTTACCAATAACTTTATGAATAATATCTACGATTGAATCAACGCTTTCTTTATTAAAGAAATCATCTATTGAAAAGCTACCATGAAGTTCTTTATATTGATCTAATATTTTAAAAGCATTCTTCTCAGTAATAGAATAATTCATAATCTTACCGGACTTTGCTGTTTTTGTCCAAGAGACAACACTTTTAATATTATCACTCTTATCACCCTGTAAGATCTTAGTAAAAATAAAATCATCACAATTGATTTCTTCAATAGAAACGCCGTTTTTAAGAGACCAGTCTGTTAAGTTCTGTTTCATTTGATCGTGCATTACTGTATTTGAGTTCATATTGAACATTAAGTCATCATTAGACATTTTATCAGTTGCACGTTCATTTAATACTTCTTCGAAACCTTCGAATGCAATTAACTTACGTTTTGAATTATAATACCATAATGTATACGCATCAGTTGCTTGATTGTAATTAACTAATTGAATTAAATCACGATCACCTGTCCATGCAATACAATTCTTACCTTCATTATTTAACTGGGTTGACCAGCCGAACATAACATCATCTGCTTCTGCACCTTTGACTTGGTGAATAACTACACCTTGTTTTTGTAAGATTTCTTGCCATGCTTTATAAGTACTAAATACGCCGGCCCAGTTGATTGAGTCGTCATATGTTCTAGTACCTTTATATTGTGCATCTGGGAAAAGATCTTTACGCCATGATTTATCATCGACTGCAATTACAACTTGATCAACAAAACCTGCCATTCTACGTAACTCAGATGCAAAGTCAATACATAACTTACGCATTAAACTAGCTTGACTGTCTTTAGTGCCTAATAGTTGTTCACCCTTAGGTCTTGGTAATACAAATAATCTACTGTGTAGAAAATAATTACCATCTATTATTAATGTGTGCTTACCTAACTTCATATTTTTGTGTTTTTATTTTTTGTTATAAGTAAATATAACACTTTTTTGCGACATAAAAAAATCTAGAGTGATTAAATGTCAATATTTTTTTTAATTTCTTCTGGAATTGTATGTATTTTTTCAAATACTGGTCTGTAATACCATTCTAGTAATTTTTCTTCTGATTTTTCAGTATAATGATAGTTTAATTTATTTTCTAAAGTATATTCAGACCATTCCATACCTGACCATTTTATATGTCTTGACATTGTTGTGTTAAAATCATGTCGGTGTAAATGAATTAAGAATAATTTAGGATCTAAGTGTTGCTCCCTAATACTTACTGTTTCTCCAGTGTATATGTGGAATCCAGGCTCCCAATCTAATTCTTTTTTAGATATTAGTGTTTTTCCATAATGAAAATGATTAGTATACCAGTATTTTATTTGATCCATCCATTTTTTAGAAGGATCAATAGGTTCCTGTAGAAATGGAAGATGTATCACTTCATGTCCTCTACTTGAGATTAATTCAACTTCTGTTTCTTGTAAATATTTTTTTAATCCTCCTTCAGCGTGATAATATAAAATCTCATCAACATCTAATGGGAGCACGTATGTATATTCTTTATATAAATCTGATTGGGCTTTTCTTATTGCATAAAAAAGTTCCATTGCGTCTAATATATTAGCATCTGTTTTAATTACAGTTGCATTTTGACCAATCACATTTTTAATATATTCTTCAGATGATCCAAAATCTAAAATGTAGATGTCACTCGTGTCAAAGTGTTTTTGATAATATTCAAAAAACTTTTCGATGTAGGTTTCTTCATTTTTAATAGGACATATTATAGCTGCTTTTTTCTTCATTATTGTCTAACTATTTCTTGTAATTTATACACGCAACTTAAAAGTGTTATAACTTGGTCAATTACCAGGTTACGTTGAGCTTGGTGCTCTGCCACTGTAACTGCAATCTGCGGAATAAATCTAGCTGCTGATTGTTTTTCTGATTGGATGTATTGAATAAATTCATCTCCTAGCGTTTGTAGAACATCATCTACTCTATTAGAATATTCACCAACTAAATATTGATAGTTTTTAATTGGATCAGTTTCATTAAATATTAATTCAAATACGTCTTTATAAACTGAATTAAATTTCTTAACATCTTCAACGTTGATTGAAGTTGTTCCTTGTGTTTTAAATCCTTGTAATTTATTTAATGTAGATCTTAAATCTGGAAAGTTTCTTTTAACAAATTCCACTAATGCTGGTTTTTCAATTGTCATTCCTTCTTTTCCACAAATATCATATACTCTACGAATATATTTCTTTGTCAATTCACTCTCTTCTTCTTTATCAAAATCAAAATTAATTACTTCGAATCTTGATAGGATAGGATCTGGTAGTTTATTAATGTAATTACAAGTTGCAATAAAGCGTGAATTACTTGCGAATGTTTCCATTGTTGCACGTAGAGCTTTAAAGAATTGATCTGATACACCATCAACCTCATCTAATATAACTACTTTAAATTTATCACGATCATCTAGGATTGACATTGTTGAACAAAAGTCTGTGATCCTTGTACGAATAACATCGACTGAAGTATCTGTTGATGCATTAATATAAAGATATGGTAAATCAAACTGTTGAACGATCGCCTTAGCTGTTGAAGTTTTTCCTGTTCCAGGGCTTCCTGCTAATAACATGTTCTGTGATAGACCATCTTTAAACTTTGACATTACTCTCTCTGGCAATATCAAGTCTTGTAGGTTTTTAGGTCTGTATTTTTCTGTAAATAAAGCGTGAATCATCTGATGTGTGTTTAGATATATTATACGAAGGTATTGTGAAATGTTTCAGATAAATATACTATATGGCATACAATAAAAAATATCCTAGTATTCAGAGGACCGGCGGTCCTTATCCTAGGAATAGATACGGGGTTCGCTACGACTCTATCTCAAAACAGCAGCGTAGATTATTATTAGAGCATCCGATTATAAAGGACCGTGCCCAGGATGATCAGTTCCTACAAATCATATTTGAATTATGTAGACATCGACATGTCGATCGATTTGACAAGCTATATTATGACTGGTCTACTGAGGAGTTTGTAAAACTTGACGTATTAAAGGAAAGCTATGATACCATAGATTGGAAATGTGCCTTAAGTGATAGGGATATTCGATCTAATATAAATAACTTTAGTGCAGAAAACTTTGTGCATCCTGAATACTGGGACACTTTGAGTGGTAGTGTAGATTCTAGAATTTGGGAATCTTCAGTTCTCTTTCAAAACCACGTAAAAAAACTCCTACTGAATCAACAGAAGGAGTTCTTAAAACTTGCTCGTAAAAATTCTAAAAGATAATTACATTAATCTTCTAAATTTATCCTGTACTGAATCATAGAAACCTTCATTTAATATTGATGTCTTTTCTGATTTAGTAATAATGTTATTGTATTTATTATATAGTGCAGTACCTTCTTTAATTTGCCATGCATCATAAGTAGCGATATCTTCTGCTAATTCATTTAAATTTAAATTTTTAGCTCTGGTAATTAAATCGTTATCGATTTGTACTGAATCATCAACCTTATTTGCTGCAGCTGCTTTAGCTAATCTAGCTTTCTTTTCTTCTTCAGTTTCCTCTTTAGCTGGTTTTCCTTCTACTTTTTTAGCTGGTTTCTTAGCTGGTTTTTTAGCTGGTTTTTTAGCTGTTTTTTCTTCTGGAGTTTCTTCTACTGGAGTTTCTTCTGCTGGAGTTTCTTCTGCTGGAGTTTCTTCTGCTTTTTCCGCATCTAGCTTGTCCTGTTTGCGTTTTTTCTCAGCCTTGATAGCATCTTCATTATCGTCTTCTAATCCGTTAATTGCTGCAGTTTCTTCTTTATACTTATTAG
>TARA_B110000902_G_scaffold114534_1_pt1 | contig 11424 bp, 4 predicted proteins | sample TARA_B110000902 | Tara Oceans TARA_B110000902 (sample SAMEA4398009) | marine metagenome | biome: Polar Biome; feature: [SRF] surface water layer (ENVO:00010504); material: water (ENVO:00002006), including particulate matter (ENVO:01000060) such as... | depth 5 m | reverse complement strand
GTAAATTATACTCAAAAACACCTTTTAAATAAGAACGATTTATTTTCTTTAAATGTAGTTTTAGGAGATAATTTAAGATATAATTTAAACTATTTTGTTGATAATGGTTTCTACATTAGTTACGGTTTTAGATCTCGATATGATCATTTTAGAGACAACGCAAAATTTAATTTAGTAGCAACGCAAATTCCTAATATTACGAATATCAATTTAAGTTATACAGACATTACGAATCAATTATTTGTGCAAACGACATTTAATAGAAAATTTGCACTTGGTTTAGGTGCAGAACATAAATATTTAAGTGCAACAACAGCAACCATTACAACGAATAATGAGGTAACAGTATTAGACAATAGCGATTATTACAGTGTTTTTGGTTATTTAACATTAGATACGTACGATAAAAAATATTTTGTCACAAAAGGGTATTTTGCCGATTTAAATTTTAAATGGTACACGGCATCATCTGACTATAATAAAGATTTTAAACCATTTTCTCAAACTAAAGGTACAATTGGTTTTGCAACTACTTTTGGTGATAGATTAACGTTTCAAAACACCAATGAAGCTGGTTTTACCTTAAACAATACTGTTTCAGACGTTTTTGATTTTTATTTAGGTGGCTATAATCAAAACTATATTAATACATTTATTTCTTTCTACGGATATGAGTTTGCCGATCTGTCTAACGATTCTTTTATAAAGTCAGAACTCAATATAAGATATCGTTTTTATGAAAAGCATTATGCCAGTGTTATCGCTAATTATGCACGTTTAGACGACAATGTTTTTGAAGATATCGATATTTTTAAAAACATAAAATCTGGCTATGCTTTAGGGTATAGTTATGATTCTTTAATTGGACCTATTGAGTTAAAATATAGTTGGTCTCCAGATACTAAACAAAATTATTGGTTGTTTAATTTGGGTTTTTGGTTTTAAAAATTAAAGCCAGTGAAAATAATTTCACTGGCTTTAATTTTTAAGGTGTAATTGTTCATGCAGTTACAGAAAATAATAGAAGTGAAAACCTCTTTTTATTCTACTTTTTTTGTACTTAAATAGAATTCTTCATAAGTTTCTAATAAACTCATTAACGCTTTTATTAAATCTCTTGTTTCTAGTAAAATACTAAAATATAATGTTGTGTTTTTAGGACTTGTTTCGTCGGTTCTAATTCTTGCTACTTGGTTTTCTATAGAATTAGAAACATTCTTTAACAACAGACTTTTTTCAATTAACAAAGCATTTAAATCATCTAAATTTCTATTTTCAAAAATAGCTGCTTCTCTAGTAAGCAATGTAGATAATTGATTATCGATTTCTTTTAAATCGTTTATTTGCCCTTTCTTTAAGTTTTTATGATTGTTATTTACATGTTTATAACTTGCTCTAGAGATATAGCTAATAGATTGTGCTACGTCTTGTAAATATCCTAACACCATAATGTAAAATCTACTTGCTTGCACGGAAGTTTCATCTAAAGATTTAATAAAATAAAAAACACCATCTTTTAAACCATCAATTTCATCGTTTAGTTTAGAAACATGTTTATCAGTTTTACGTAATTTATTTAAATCATGACTTGTTAAATCATTTACAACATTTGTATATAATTTATTTACACGATTTACTACTTCAGAAATATGATCAGCACTTTCTTCAATTACACCATTTATGGTAATTAATTCTACTCTTTCAATATAAACTTGTTTTTTAACTTCTTTTGTTTTTTTTCTGTGGATTAATGTATTTCTTCCAATTAAAAAAGCAACTAATGCCAATAAAATAGGAATCATAACCATATTCCAGCTAATTAGATATGCAACGACTGCGGCGGCTAAAAATGCTGTGATTGCCGTTAAAAACCAGCCACCAATTACATTTAAAACTCCTGCAACTCTATAAACAGCGCTTTCTCTGCCCCAAGCTCTATCTGCTAAAGAAGTTCCCATAGCCACCATAAAAGTTACATAGGTGGTGGATAAAGGTAATTTCATAGAGGTGGCTATAGATATTAAAATACCTGCTACAATTAAGTTTACAGAAGCTCTTACCATATCAAAAGCAGGCAACTCGTATGTTTTATCTTTCGGCAATTCTATTACTGGTTTTTGAAATTTAGCATCCATAAAGGTTAAAGCAGATTTTGGAACCACATAAGTGATACCTGCATTAAGAATCATTGCAGTTCTTACTGCAACTCTAGATAATGGATTTGCTTTGAATTTTTCATGTCCTTCTCCTTGACGTGATAAATCAATTCCTGTTTTTATAACATTTTGAGCTTTACTAGAAGTCCATAAAGTAACGACCATAATTCCACCAGCAAATAATAATAACCAAACATTCGATGGTACTTTTTTAGCTAAAATCCCCATAGAAAAAGCATCTGGAGCAATACCAGAAACACTCCAAGCTTCATAAGAATTCCAAGCAGCAATTGGCACACCAACAAAGTTTACCAAATCATTTCCAGAAAAAGCCATTGCTAAAGAAAAGGTACCAACTCCAATAATTAATTTTAACACATTTACTTTAAATACTTTAATTAATACTTGCGAAATAAGAGACCAAGCTACAAAGCTACCCGCTATAATGGCGATGGTATTGCCTTCAATTAAATACTTAATATCTGTATAAAAAGGAGTTCCTTTCATTCCCTTTATAATGATAAAATAGGTAATCGCAGTAATGGCAAAACCACCAAATAAAGCATTAATATAGGTAGCTCTTTTTTCAAAATTGAAAGAATAAATTAACCTAGAAACAAATTGCACAATTGCTCCAACAGAAAAGGCCACCACAACAGATAATAGAATTCCGTTAATAATTTCAATTGCTTTTTTATGGTTGATGTAATTCCAAATATCAGAAACTGATTGAGAATCACTAGCAGATATTTTAACTAAAGAAATACAAACAGCAGCTCCTAGAAGTTCAAATACAATCGATACTGTAGTTGAAGTAGGCATTCCGAGTGAGTTAAAGATATCTAATAAAAGAATATCTGTAATCATGACGGCCATAAAAATGATCATAATGTCTTGAAACATAAACATGTTAGGGTTAAAAATTCCTTTACGTGCAACTTCCATCATTCCACTAGAAGTAATAGCGCCAAAAAACACACCTAAACTAGCAATTATCATAATATTTCTTACCGAAATAGCTTTTGAACCAATTGCAGAATTTAAGAAATTAACAGCATCATTACTAACTCCTACAACTAAATCAACGATAGCTAGGACAGCTAAAGCAACTAGCATTAAAATATACGGATCTCCCATTTTTCTTTATAATTTTGGTTTCGCAAATCTACAAACACAAAAAATCATGAATGTTATGCTTATGTTATCTTAATTGGTGTTAAAAATGTATGTCTACTTGTAGTCTATACAATAATTGATTTGTTTTAAACCCAATATCAGTGTAGCTTAAGTCTGTTTGAACTTTTAAACTATGTCCAGCAACATATTTTGATAAACCTAAGGTATATTGATTTTCTGAATCTTTTCCAGTAATAATCTTATCTAAAGATATGTTGGTGTAACGTGCAGAAACTTCTACAGTTTTGCAAACTAAATATCCTGTCTGTATGTTTAAACCATGACCAACTTGAACTTCATCGCCTGTTAAAGAACCATCAGAGTTTTTTGCTAAAGGGTCTTTTGCATCTCTATTTGCGTATTCTGCCATTAAAGAAAACCCTTTGTGTTTATACATTGCATCAATAAAAAGTGTGGAAATATTTGTTCTATGGTATACCCTATCGTTTAAAATCTTATCTTTTGTGTTATCAATAAACATATAAGAACCTTGATTACTTCTAGTTTTAGATGCGTTATTGTTAAAGTCATATGCAATACCCAGAGATAATTTTGGTTGCTCTTCAAACGCTAAGTCACTTCCTTTATAATCTCCTTTACTTGTAAAATCTCCAAAAGGGAATAATTCAATTCTAGTTGTATATTGATGTCCACCAATATTTCCAGTAGTAATATTTCTTCCTTCACCCTGCGCCATAGAAAATATTTCTTTTACTAAAAAAGTATCGGTAAGGTTAAAATGGTGTCTTAATTGAAAACCCATATCTCTATCAATCGTAAACCTACTATTTAATAAAGATCGATCTACTTGTTGCAAGTTTGCAGAAGAAATTACACGTTCTCTATTTCCAGGTAATTTAGTTTGTCCAAACCATAAAACAAAGTTCCCAGAGAAATTCCATTTTAAAAGCGCGTCTAAAATATATCGTGGGGCATTGCTTGTGTATGCTGAAGCACCAGACTGATCTCTGTTAGATAAACCTAATTCTACTTTATATTTTAATTTTGGTGAATATGCAAAGCCATCAAATTTTAAACGAGATCTTCTGATTAGCATGGAAGAAGATGGATTTGAAATACCATTACTAGCATTCCAATTAGTAGTTGCAAGACTTTGAAACCTTAAACCAACCTTCATTGACCAACTATTATCTTTACCTACTAATTTAAAAAGGCCTTTGCCAAATTCTGGTGCAATGGTTTTTTGTGCTTCTGTGTTTAAAAACATGCACGTGCAGAAGATTAGTACTACTTTGTGTAGTATTGATACTTTCATTATTATTATTATTATTAGTTTTTGTCGATACAAAGAACTAACAACAATGTTAACTTAATGTTAATGGAACATTAAGAGATAAAAAACTGCCTGGGCCAAAGGCAGTTCGTCATATAAAATAGTTGACAAAAACTAATAAAATTATAATGACATTGTCTTTAAAGGTTCTTACAAAGATGCGTCTAGTAGTTGAACTTAACGTTTAACTTAAATTAAGAAAAGGTTAACAAATTTTTCAATTTTACTTTTAGTTAATGTTTCAATAACTCAACCATAATTTATAACTAACATTCAGTTTACAGATGCAGGTATATTTTTGCACTGTAAAAATTACGGTTAAAATGAAAAAAATTTTATTAGTTATTTTATTAATTTTAAGTCAGTGTATAACAGCTCAAAATAAGGGTACTTTAAAAGGGTTGTTAACCGATAAAGAAACCAACAATGAGTCACTGCCTTTTGCGAATGTAATTATTAAAGGTACAACAATAGGCACCACTACAGATTTTGATGGTCTATATGCTATACAAGTTCCTGCTGGAAGTCATATTGTGGTTTTTAGCTTTTTAGGATATAAAAGCATTGAAAAATCATTCACCATAAAAGAAGGAGAAACGATTACAATTAATCAATTATTGTCTGCTGAAGAAGGTGTTGCTTTAGATGATATTATAATAAGGACAACGATAAGTAAAGAAAAAGAGTCAGCTTTATTGTTACAGCAAAAGAAAGCGGTAGTTATTATTGAAAGTATTGGTGCAGAAAGGTTATCTGCAATCGGAGTTTCTAACGCTGCTGGTGCAACAACAAAAATATCTGGAGTTACACAAAGTGAAGGTACAGGTGATATTTATATAAGAGGTCTTGGAGATCGTTATTTGTCTACAACGATGAATGGATTGCCAATTCCGTCTGATAATGTTGCAAATAAAAATATAGATTTAGCGCTGTTTTCTACGAACATGATCAACAACATCGGAATATCTAAAACATACAGTACAAATGGATATTCCGATCAAGCTTCAGGAACCGTTAATGTTACCTCAAAAAAATATTCTAAAAATGGTTTTTCTATTAGTTTAAACGGCGGTTTTAATACAGCTGTTATAGGTTTAGATTCAGGTTTTAGAAATACCTTAAATATGAATGATGTCACTTTCGGTTATCATAAAAAGCCTTTTTTACTTACTGATGCTATTTCTTACCAAGGTTGGGATCCTATTGTTGCAAATAATTCTGCTAACTACTCACTTTCTTTGAATGCGGCGCATAAATTTAATGTTTTTGGAAAAGATTTAGCAATTTTTGCAACGGCATCTCATAGCAAATCTTTTGAATATCAAGAAGGAGAATTTAGAACCTTCAGAGCAAATATCTTGGATAATGCATTTCCTGATTCATCTTCTGATCCTGCACAAGCTTTAAACGACTCTCCGTCTGTAGAGCAATATATTACAAGAATTAATACGACAGGATATATTAGAGGAGATTTAAAATTGAATGATACTAATAAAATCGGGTATAATACTTTATTTGTAAACACAGGAACAGATAACTTATATGAGCAAGGAAGAAATGGTTTAGGGTACGTTTTTGATCAACAGCCTCAAGAAAGAGGGTCTTTTGTTAGAGATCAAAACTACAAACAAACAATCATGTTTGTAAATCAACTTACAGGAGAGCATCAACTTTCAGAAAACAATCAATTAAATTGGGCTGGAGGTTATAATTTTGTTTTAGCAGAAGAACCTAATCGTATTAGAAATGAAGCAATTATTTTAAACAATACGGAAGTTACCTTCGCGGATGTATCAGATTTTTCTCAAAGAAAGTCTACACAAAGAATTCAAGACAATGAGTTTAATGCATTTGTAGTTAATGAATATTCTTTTGGAAAAACAACAGTAGAAGAATATGATAAGCCAATGAAACTAAATGTAGGTTTAAACTTTAGAAATAAAGAAAGAGCTTTTAGTTCGCAATTTGTTGGTGTTTCTGCACCAGGGTTTACGCCAGGATTTGCCAATTCAGGTTTTTTAATTCCTTCGGTAGATGCTATCACCAATACGTTCTCTAATCTTGCTAATTACTCACAAACTGCGGACCCTAGGTTAAGAATTGTAGAGCAGTTACCAGATGCTTATACAGCAGATATGACAAGTATGGCTGCATTTGCAAATGTAGATTTTGGTTTAAATAGCAAGTTTTCAGGTAATTTTGGTCTAAGATTTGAAAGAAACGAAATTAATATTGCTTGGAATGTAAAAAACTATCAAGGACCAGATGGGCAAGCAAGAGTTGGGGTTTTAGGAAGGGAATATAATTCTATGTATCCAAGTTTAAATCTTAAATATCAATTAGACGATAAAAACTCAATACGTTTTGCTTCTAGTTTAACACAGACACTTCCAGAATTTAAAGAATTTGCACCTTTTCAATATGAGGAGCCAACCGGACGTGTAATTCAAGGAAATCCAAATATCGAAAGATCTAAAGTAATTAATTTAGATGCGAAATGGGAATTTTTTCCAAGTAGAGACGAACTGATTTCTGGAACGGTTTTTTACAAAAATATTAAAGACCCAATAAATTTAGCTTTAACAAGAGGTTCTTCAGGTAATTTCGAATTTAATAATACAGGAGAGAGAGCGACTGTTTTTGGTATCGAAGTAGAAGGTCGATTAAACATTATCGAAAATGAAGATGAAAAAAGTCTTTTAAACGCAAATCTTAATGTTACGAAAATGTGGTTTAATCAAGATTTATATAAACAATTTCAATTTTCTGATATAACAGAGTCTGGTTTACAAGGCGCATCAGATTTTATTACAAATGCATCTATTAGTTTTAACAGCAGAACAGCAAGAGAATTTATTGCCACAATATCTGGTAATTACGCATCAGACAAAATATTCGCTTTGGGATCTCCCGAAGATTTAAGAAATAGTGCAACCTTATTTAATGACGAAATTATAGAAAAAGGCTTTGTTTCTTTAGATTTAGTTTTAAGTAAGGAGATTACGGAAAATTTAAGTTTAAAAATTATCGGAAGAAACCTATTAAATCCAGATATACAGCAGACTCAAAAGGTCACTGATTTTGATAATACAGGATCAGGACAGATAAATAGTATTTCAAATCAAGTTGTTCAAACGTACAAGAGAGGAAGTCAGATTAGCTTCAATTTTACGTATAAATTTTAGTTAACAATTTCATAACAAAGTCAACTATTTTAAGGGCACACATAACTTATTTTTAATCTTAAGTTAATAAATATTGCATAAATCTAGAGTTACTTTGCAGTAACAAAATGAAATAAAAACAATAACAATAACAGAGATTTAATTTAGAAAAGATGAAAAAAATAGTCCTAAAATTATTAGCAGTTATTACCATTATAACCTCGGTTTCTAGTTGTGGTAGTGATGATCCTATTGCAGTTACTCCACCTGTAAGTGATGTGGTACAGAATCTAGAAAATGGTGTTTTAAATGGAGCATTAACAGAAAGTGTTACTTTAGATGCGTCTGTTGAATACAACTTATCTGGTCAGTTTACCGTTACAGACGGTGTAAGTTTAACAATTCCTGCAGGCACAAGAATTATTGCAGATGCTGGTGGTTCAGAGGTGTATATTGCGGTTTTAAAAGGAGCTCAAATTTTTATCAATGGTAACCCATCTAGCCCAGTAGTAATGTCTTCTGCCAATGGTATTGCAGGAGAATGGGGTGGTTTAACTATTTGTGGTAAAGCTACGACAACAGCGGGTGCGGATTCTATTGCAGAAGTTGGTGGATTTATTTATGGTGGTTCTTCAGATACAGATAGTTCTGGTAATATTTCTTACTTACAAATCGTTGGTACAGGTGCTCAAATTAATTCAGAATCTCAATATAATGGTGTTTCTTTTTATGCAGTTGGTTCTGGTACAGTTGTAAATAATGTTGCTGTAATTAATGGCGCAGATGATGGTGTAGAGTTTTTTGGTGGAACCGTTTCAGTTTCTAATTTATACCTAGAAAACAATGATGATGATTCTATAGACTGGACAGAAGGATGGAATGGTACTATAACAAATGCCTATATTTCTAACACTTCCGCAGGTTTTTCTACTGTTTTTGAGGGAGATAAGGAAAACGGTAACCCTAAATTTAATAATATTACAGCGGTTTCTACCGTTGGCGGAACTGCTTTACAATTCAAAAAGCAATCTGGGGGAACAATTACTGGTTTGTCGTTATCAGGTTATGACGTTGCGTTAGACATGAAAGATGGCGGTGCAACTAGTAATGTTATCTTTGAATCTGGTGTAGAAGCTATTGCTTTAACAGATCCTACAGAGGCAACTACAATAGATCAACATTTTTACACAATCAATGGTGCAAATGCAACTCCACTTGTTTCAAAGTCAGATTTTCCTTGGGTAAATTCTAGTTTATCTTTTGAGAGTTCAGTTTTACAAGGTACTATTTCTGGAACAGTTACTTTGGATCCAGCCATTTCGTATAAATTAAATTCAGCCTACATTGTTGCTAGTGGGGCAAAATTAGTAATTCCTGCAGGAACAAAAATTACCGCTAGAGATGGAGGTACAGGAGTTTATATAGCAGTTTTAAAAGGAGGTCAGATAGAAATAGATGGTACTTCTGCGAATCCAGTTGTAATTTCTTCTGCAAATGCAGGTGCTGGAGATTGGGGAGGTTTGACAATCTGTGGTGATGCAACAACTTCTGCTGGTGTAGATTCAATTGCCGAAGTTGGTGGTTTTATTTATGGCGGAACAAACGATGCTGATGATTCAGGACACATAAAATACTTAGTAATTAAAGGTACAGGTGCTCAAATTAATTCAGAGTCTCAATACAACGGTGTTTCTTTATATGCTGTTGGTAATAATACAGAATTAGAAAACATCGCTATCATTAATGGAGCTGATGACGGTATCGAATTTTTTGGAGGTTCTGCAGTGGCAACAAACTTATACTTAAAAAATAATGATGATGATTCAATTGATTGGACAGAAGAATGGAATGGGTCTGTAACAAATGCTTATATTTCTAACACTGAACCAGGCTTTTCGACGGTTTTTGAAGGTGATAAGGAAAATGCAAATCCTACATTTACCAATATAACGGCTGTTTCTACAGTAGGCGGAATAGCGCTACAGTTTAAGAAAACTTCAGGAGGTACCATCACTGGTTTATCTTTAGTTGGTTATGATGTAGATTTAGATATGAAAGATGGTGGAGCTTTATCTAATGTTATGATAGATGGTGTAAGTGCAGACGCGACGCTAAATGCTGGTGAAACTACAAAATACACTTTAAATTCTGGAAAGACTTCTACAGCTTTAGATATTACATCTTGGGTTTGGATTAATGCAGGATTATAAAATAATATCAACAAATTTGATTATAAAAAAGCAGACTTTAAGTCTGCTTTTTTTTGGTTTAAAAACTGTTATTTATTTTTTTGTAAATTGGAGACCGTTATAAGTAAACTTGCCTATTTTTTATGAATTTCGTATCTTTTTTTATGGAACGATTAAAACACCCAACCTTAACTGATAGCACTTGTGATATGCATTTTCGCAAGATAAAGCGCACTATTTTTTACATAAATTAATACTTTTTTAGATTAGAACCCCATCACAGACTCAATTACATGAGTTCATTGAAGACTATATTTACGGATATAATACAGAAAGACTTCATGCTAGTTTAGGATCTCTCTCCTTTAGAAATGGAAATAAAATTGAGCGGAATTATTAAAAAAGAATCTTAAAAAAATAGTCATAAATTTACTAGGTAGCCCACAACTCAAAACGAAGTAAGCATTGCTGCTGCCATATGGGGCTCATTTTAAAAACAATTCGATTTTTTTTAAATCTAATTATGTAGCGAAAAAATCAAATCATTTTTAAAACGGAAAAATGAATAGACAGCGTTTAATTTACACTCTTTAAAAAGGCTGAAATTAACAGTAACCCAATATTTTAATATATAATTACTTTCTTTCTTTTACTACTTTTTTGCTGATCAATAGACGTCTTAAATACTTTATAAGCATTATTGGCTTCGTATAATTCAGCCCATTTTAAAGCTGTTTTTTTTAAGGATTCCAACTTTAATTTTAAGATTACTCCGTTTTTAATCAATTTTAAAAATGACTTATTAAACTTCTGGGATGATGTTCTTTATTGTGATTTTGATACGGTAAAAGGCACGAAATACGAGGACAAATATACCAACGTTAATCGGTGAGAACGTTTAAGTTATGATAAGTTAAAATACCATAGAAACAACCTCAACAGCATAATTAAAAAAGATAGTGATAATATTAAAAATCAAATCTCAAAATTAATTAGGTCTAAAGTAGCTTTTCTTAATATAGAAACCTCCGAAATTAACTCTTTATATATAGGGTTAAAAAAGGGTGTTTGTACGAATGATAAACAGTACATAAACAGGCGTTTTTGTTAGATAACGGGATTAAATATTTCAATAAAAAAACAATAGTTTTACCTTTTTTATATTAAGAAAAAATAATATATTTGGTAACTCCCCAAAATTTATAAAAATAAGTTAATAGAGCCTATTGCATTGGTTTTTTATAAAACTATTGCATTTTTTTGGTTTAACAATATTTTCATAAAACAAATCATAAACACGTGTATATATGCGATATATCAACAATGTGCATATGCAATTGTTATAGGCAATAAATCAAAACCTGAAAAAAATAAATTTATGAATACTCACGCTGACGAAACACAGGAGAACAAAAGTCAGACGGTAACTGCTGAGGCCTCTCAGA
>TARA_B110000902_G_scaffold116804_1_pt1 | contig 11429 bp, 8 predicted proteins | sample TARA_B110000902 | Tara Oceans TARA_B110000902 (sample SAMEA4398009) | marine metagenome | biome: Polar Biome; feature: [SRF] surface water layer (ENVO:00010504); material: water (ENVO:00002006), including particulate matter (ENVO:01000060) such as... | depth 5 m | reverse complement strand
AAACTCCGTAAGTTTGTTTTTTTAGCGTAGACCTTAATGTTTTCTTCTACCTGAATAGCCAACTCCCTAGTCGGCGCTAAAATCAGTGCGCGAACAGGGTGTTTAGCTGGAGAAGTACTCGTACTAGCAAAAGGCAGTAGCAGTTGCAAAATAGGTAACGTAAAAGCGGCTGTTTTACCAGTACCAGTTTGTGCACCAGCCATTAAGTCTTGACGGGTTAATATCAGCGGAATCGCTTCCGCTTGCACGGGGGTTGGTTTGGTATAGCCTGTTTCCGCGATGGCTTGCAATAATGGTGCTGCAAGCCCTAGCGAGTCGAAGCTGTCTACTGATTTAACATCTGTAGCTTTAGCCTCTCCAGGTTTGACTTCTTCTGTTTTATTTTCTTCTGTCATCGTATTAATTATGCAAAGTCACGTGAACGGTTAGCACCATCATTGCTACGGCGTGGAGCAGTGTTACCTGCAGTATTGCCGTTGCTACGCTGTGGGCGTGGTTTGCCAAATTTTTCATTTGAGATTTTAGCAGAGCCTCTACTACCGCCTGAGTTTCCACCACCATTGCGACCATTGCTTGAGCTACGTGCAACTTCTTTAGCAAACTGTAGGTTAGTGTCTTTTTTATAGTTAACGCTATTACCATTCACTTCAGAGCTGCCTCTATCATCGTTGCGTGGTGCACGGCTTCTTGCTGGTTTGTCAATGTGTGATTCGTTTCCACCACGAGCTGGACGACCTGATGCGTTACGGTCATTACGGTCACCAAAACTACGGCCACTGTCGTTGCGACTGCCGCGAGGAGCGTCATTACGACCGCCTTTGTCACCACCGTCACGTCCAGCACCAGCAGCACGATCGCCAAAGGTACGGCCATTGCCACTATCATTTGTGTTGCGGCTACGGTCATCGCTACGACCTGATGCATTACGGTCACCAAAACTACGGCCACTATCATTACGATCGCCACGAGGTGCATCACTGCGGCCTTTATTCTCACTGCGGCCTTTATAACCACCACCAGCAGAACGACCATTGCTATCACCACCACGACCACGATCACCCCCACGGCCTTTACCACGTTTGCCATCAGGGGCATTCATGTTGATAGGGCGCTTAGGCTCAAAGCCTTCGATGACAGTGGCTTCAAGACGGTGACCTGTATATTGCTCAATTTTACGCAATACATGTCTGTCCATATTGCCAGCAAAAGCGATTGCAATGCCTTTTTGACCAGCACGGCCAGTACGACCAATACGATGCACATAGTCTTCAGCAAACTTAGGTAAGTCATAGTTAATCACATGGCTGATACCTTTAACATCAATACCACGTGCTGCAACATCAGTTGCCACTAAAACTTTAACATCACCATGACGTAATTTAGTCAATGTGCGGTTACGCGCACCTTGTGTCATGTCACCATGTAAAGCGGCTGTCTTATGGCCAGCAGCATATAAGTCTTCTGCTAATAAGTCAGCGTGACGTTTTGTGCTCGTAAAGATAATCGCTTGGTTGACATCTGGTTCAATCAATAGATGCTCAAGCAATTTGTTTTTGTGTGTCATGTCGTCAACGTGATGTAAACGTTGCTCAATGTTTTCGTGTTTTTCTTTTTGTGCAGCCACTTCAATGGTAAGTGGGTCTTTTAAGATGTCTTTTGCGATACGGCCAATGTTGCCATCTAGTGTCGCAGAGAATAATAGTGTTTGACGAGACTCAGGCAATGCAGCACAAATCTTTTGTACGTCTGGCATAAAGCCCATGTCCAACATACGATCCGCTTCGTCAAGAATCAACATTTGTAAACGGCTTAGGTCAATACGGCCACGCTCCATGTGATCGATAAAACGACCTGGCGTAGCCACTAAGATGTCTAACGGTTGTGATAATAGTTTGTTTTGTAGTGGATATGGCATACCACCCACGATACTCACCGTACGTGCACGGATGAATTTTCCGTACTTACGTGCTGATTCGTTTACCTGCGCAGCTAGCTCACGGGTTGGTACTAATACCAAGATGCGTGGGCCGCGGCTGTTTGATTCGTGTGGTGTTGCTAATAAGTTCAATGCTGGCAATGTAAAGCCCGCTGTTTTACCTGTACCTGTTTGCGCAGAAGCTAATATGTCGCGACCGGCTAAAACGGCAGGAATCGCTTGTGCCTGAATAGGCGTAGGGTTGATGTAACCCGCCTCTGCAACGGCTTTAAGGATAGAAGGATGTAAATCTAATGATTCAAATGTAACTGGTGTTGAAGACAATGTGATGTCCCTTTCAAAATAACTAAAAAAGGGCGCAAGCAATAACGGAATGGCACATTGAGTGATGAAATCATCAATCGATGAGCTACATAAACGCAGAAGACATACTATATAGGAGCTTCTTTTACCGGCGCGCTGGCATGGCCACTAACCGATAAAAATGAGATGTAACGTCACTATTTCACGCGTTACGAAAGGTCAGGGCAATGAATCTAAAACTACTTAAATAATATAAGTTTAAAGTTTTAACTTGCGCGCAGTATAACTACTTTTTTTGCAAAGTCAAATAATAAAGTCTTGTTATTGTGTTAGAATCGCGCCCTTCTGAACTGAATGGCAACTTAACAATGGCACGAAATCTAAGAAATATCGCAATTATCGCTCACGTTGACCATGGTAAAACGACCATGGTGGATAAATTACTACAGCAATCAGGTGCTTTTGCATCGCATCAAGCGGTGGAAGAGCGCGCTATGGATAGTAATGATCTTGAAAAAGAGCGTGGCATTACTATTTTAGCTAAAAATACAGCGCTCACCTATGAAGGTACACGTATTAATATCGTAGACACACCAGGTCACGCCGACTTTGGTGGTGAGGTTGAACGTGTTTTAGGCATGGTTGATGGTGTGTTATTGATGGTTGATGCCGTTGATGGCCCAATGCCGCAAACACGTTTCGTGACTAAAAAAGCATTAGCACTTGGTTTGAAGCCAATTGTTGTCATTAATAAGGTTGATCGTCCTAGTGCACGTACCTCTTGGGTTATTGACCAAACGTTTGATTTGTTTGATGGTTTAGGTGCTACCGATGAGCAGTTAGATTTTCCTATTGTTTACGCTTCTGCGTTAAACGGTTTCGCGATGATGGACGAAAGTGAAACAACAGACAATATGCGTGCTGTGTTTGAAACGATTCTGAACCACGTTGAGCCACCTCAAGGTGACCCTGAAGCGCCATTGCAAATGCAAGTGTCAGCATTGGACTACTCTACTTATACAGGTCGCTTAGGTATTGGCCGTGTGTTGAACGGTCGCGTTAAAACAGGTCAACAAGTGGCTGTGATGCACGGTGACGAGCAAGTCGGCACAGGTAAAATTAGCCAAGTACTTGGCTTTGAAGGCTTAGCGCGCGTTGAAGTGCCTGAAGCTGAAGCTGGCGATATTATTATTGTTGCTGGTTTAGATAAAATCGGCATTGGTTACACAATCTGTGACAAAGAAAACCCAGTTGGTTTGGCACACTTAGGTGTGGATGAGCCAACATTGACCATGGACTTTATGGTGAATACATCACCATTGGCTGGCACAGAAGGTAAATTCATTACTTCACGTCAAATTCGTGATCGCTTAACGAAAGAGTTATTGGTTAACGTTGCTTTACGTGTTGAAGATACAGATGATGCTGATGTTTTCCGTGTATCTGGTCGTGGTGAGCTTCACTTGACGATTCTGTTAGAGAATATGCGTCGTGAAGGCTTTGAGATTGCAGTTGGTAAACCAAAAGTGGTTTATCGTGAAATCGATGGCGTGAGATGTGAGCCTTATGAAATCTTAACGGTTGACGTTGAAGATGATAACCAAGGCCCTGTCATGGAAGAGCTAGGTCGCCGTAAAGGTGAAATGCAAAACATGGAATCAGATGGTAATGGCCGTACCCGTTTAGAGTACAAAATTCCAGCACGTGGTTTGATTGGTTTCCAAGGTGAGTTCTTAACATTGACACGCGGTACTGGCTTAATGGCACATATCTTTGATGAATATGCTGCGAATAAATCAGATATGCCTGGTCGTCGTAACGGTGTATTGATTTCATCTGAAAAAGGTGAAGCAGTTGCTTACGCCTTATGGAAATTGCAAGATCGTGGAAAAATGTTTGCTAAACCAGGTGATAAATTATACGAAGGTATGATTATCGGTATTCATAGTCGTGATAACGATTTGGTTGTTAACCCAATTAAAGGTAAGCAACTCACTAATGTGCGTTCATCTGGTACAGATGAAGCGGTTCGTTTGGTTACACCAATCGCACTAACATTAGAAAGCGCTGTTGAGTTTATTGATGATGATGAGTTAGTCGAAATGACGCCTACTAATATCCGTATGCGCAAACGTGGCTTAACCGAGGTTGATCGTAAGAGATCACATAAAGCTTAATTCGCTTTATTCAGTATGTATCTGTTCTCGCATTCACTGCGGGGCAGATACAAAAAAGCCAAACTGATAACAGGTTTGGCTTTTTTGTATCTGGAGCATTGTTTAAACGTGCATTACTTAAGAATGGACGTTAATTGATTTTTGTCGCAGCTTTCCACACCACTTGTTCAATGAGGATGCTGTCTTCATTGTTCATTAACCACACTTGTCCATCTTGCACGTTGCATTGTAGTTGCATGGTGCGTTCGACTAACTTCTCCATGCCTTGTGTACAAGCTTGTGATAAGTTAATCACAGTGAGGTTTTTTAAGCGGATAAAGCCTTTTGCATTTTGTTCGTACCATAGCTTAGCAGCATTGCCACCATAACAATACAACACTACGTGGTTCGCACGTCCGCAAGCTTTACGAATCAATTTCTCATCAGGCAGCCCGACATCTATCCATAGCTCAATCACGCCTGTGAGGTCCTTTTTCCATAGGTCTGCAGACTCGTCATCCGTCATGCCTTGACCAAACTCTAGATACTCACCTGCATTGAGTGCAAAGGCCAGCATGCGCACCATCATGCGTTCATCCGTCTCAGAAGGGTGGCGCGAGATCGTTAACGGATGCTCAGCATAATAATGGCTGTCCATATTAGCAATTTGTAGACTCGCCTTAAAGACGGTTGATTTAATCGCCAACTTACTCTACGCCTTGGCTAGCAAGGTAATCTTCATAATTGCCAGAAAAGTCGACAATGCCATCTGCTTTAATTTCTAAGATGCGGGTTGCGATAGAGCTCACAAACTCACGGTCATGGCTGACAAAGAAGAGGGTACCATTGTATTTATCAAGCGCTGTATTAAGTGCTTCAATCGATTCCATGTCCATGTGATTGGTTGGTTCGTCCATTAATAACACATTGGTTTTTTCAAGCATCAATCGTCCGTAAAGCAAACGACCTTTTTCACCACCAGATAGCACGTTAACGGCTTTTTTCGTTGCTTCACTACCAAATAGCAAGCGGCCTAACATGCTGCGAACCGTGTTGTCATCATCGCCAGCCTTGCGCCATTGCGACATCCATTCAAATAAGTCTTTACCTTTGTTGAACTCATATTCGTGATCTTGTGCAAAGTAACCAATATTGGCTTTTTCTGCCCACTTCACTTCACCATACTTCGGCTTTAAATCTTGCGCTAAGCAGCGTAATAGCGTGGTTTTACCCATGCCATTTTCACCAATAATGGCGACTTTTTCCCCTGCTTCAAAGATGACTTCAAAGTCTTTAAATAAGTCTTTTTCATCAAAACCATGGCCGACTTTTTTCATCTCAACTGCATTGCGATGTAGTTTGTCTTTTGGGTCATATTCAAAGCGAATAAATGGATATTGACGACTAGAAGGTTTGAAGTCTTCCACTTTGATTTTATCCAACTGCTTAGCTCGACTGGTAGCTTGTTTTGCTTTAGAAGCATTGGCAGAGAAGCGACGTACAAAGTCTTGTAACTCAGCAATTTGTTGCTTGGCTTTCGCATTATCTCTCGCTTGTTGATTACGTGCCGCAATGCTGGCTTCCATATAATCATCATAGTTTCCAGGGTAGGATGTAATCTTGCCGTAATCCATATCGCAGGTATGCGTACACACTTGATTCAAAAAGTGCCTGTCATGCGAAATAATAACCATGGTACAGTTACGGTTATTCACCACGTCCTCTAGCCAACGAATGGTATTAATATCCAAGTTATTGGTTGGCTCATCCAGTAGCAATACATCAGGATTCGAAAATAGTGCTTGTACCAATAACACACGTAATTTCCAACCCGGAGCCACTTCGCTCATTGGGCCAAAATGCTGCTCAGTTGGGATGCCAACGCCATGCAGTAGCTCGCCGGCACGTGCTTCAGCGGTGTAGCCATTATACTCAGCAAATACACCCTCAAGTTCAGCCGCCTTCATGTAATCGTCTTCTGTGGCTTCTAAATTTGCGTAAATCGCATCACGCTCCGTCATTGCTGACCACATTTGCTCATGGCCCATCATCACAACGTCAATGACGCGTTTGTCTTCAAAGGCAAATTGGTCCTGACGTAGAAAAGCCATACGCTCATTCTTGTCTAATGACACATTGCCGCTAGATGGCTCTAATGCGCCAGCGAGGATTTTCATAAAGGTGGATTTTCCACAGCCATTAGCACCAATCAAGCCATAACGATTGCCGTCACCAAACTTGACTGAAACATCTTCAAACAGCGGCTTAGAGCCAAACTGCATAGTAATATTATTTGCGATTAACATAACTTTTCTAAATTAACTTTCTAAACTTTTTTAATTAAACCAATAATGCTGAGAGTATTTTAAATTGCCAGCCTAATTTTAAAACTTGTTGTAGATAACGACGTCATCCATATCCAATTGACCGCCACGTGCGCGCGCTTCTTCTAATGCTTTTCCTATCGCCACAAACATGACCGGCGTATGGTCTTCGGGTAAGTTAATGAGCTTGCCAACCACATCAAAATCGAAGCCATCCATTGGGCATGAGTCATAACCCATTTCTTTAGCGGCGAGCATTAATGTCATGGCTGCCATGCCGCCTGAACGCATGCCTTCGTCCCGTTGCACTTGGTCTTTTTTATCGTAGAAATTGCCAATCATCGGAATCATGATGTCCTGTGCTGCTTGCGGGGCATTCACCCAATAACGTGCAGGGTCTTTTTCCCATGCTTTTAAATCGACTGTTAACACAATCAATAATGATGCATCTTCGACTTGCGCTTGATTCCAACTAGCCGCACGAATTTTCTGACGTAATACAGGGTCTGTCACAACAACAAAGCGCCAGTGCTGAATGTTAAATGCCGTCGGTGATAGCATGCCAAGCGCTAATAGCTTGCTAATTTCTTTATCCGACATTTTATGCGCGGGATCAAATGTTTTGATCGACCGACGTTTAACGATTGCTTCTGTTACATCCATATGAACACTTTCATTACTGCTATAGTTTAAATTAAGACATTAAGACATTAAGACATTAAGACATTAATACGTTATTTCAATAATTTCTAATTCAATCGCCCCAGCAGGGCGTTTCCACATCACACTGTGACCCACTTTTCGGCCAATTAGCGCTTTGGCAATCGGGGAGACATAGCTTACTTTTTGTTGTGCAATATCTGCTTCATCTTCACCAACAAGGTGAAATCGCAACAACTCGCCGTCTTCATCTTTCACTTGCACCTTCGCACCAAATAAGACCGTGCTTTTATCTTGCTCTGCAGGCTCAACCAAAATCGCTTGTTCCAGTCTCGCTGACAAATAGCGTAAATCACGATCCGCTACCGCTAATTTTTGCTTAGCCGCTTCATTATCTTTCTGACTAACCAAATCAGCACGTGTTTTATCTAAGGCACTGGCTTCATCTTCTAGCTGCTTTAACCCAACTGGCGTCACATAGTTTGGATGCGTACTAATCTGGCGCTCGGGTAAGTCCGTCCCCGCATGTTCTAAGTCATCCTCTTTAACAAAGCCGCGGCTCATGCGCTGACTTTATTCCCACTCGATGGTAGCGGGTGGCTTACCTGATACGTCATATACAACCCGATTAATACCACGCACTTCGTTGATAATACGGTTCGAAACTTTGCCGAGCAGAGCATAAGGCAGTTCTGCCCAATTCGCTGTCATAAAGTCGCTAGTCACAACGGCGCGTAATGCAACAACGTACTCATAAGTACGGCCATCACCCATGACGCCAACTGATTTTACTGGTAAAAATACAGTGAAGGCTTGGCTAGTTAACTCATACCAAGTTTTGCCCGTTTTTTCATCGACCGTATTGTTCAACTCTTCCATGAAAATAGCATCGGCACGTTGCAGCAATAAGGCAAAGTCTTGTTTTACTTCACCTAAAATACGCACACCTAGGCCAGGGCCAGGGAATGGATGACGGTAAACCATTTCACGCGGTAAACCTAGTGCCACACCTAGTTCGCGCACTTCATCTTTAAATAAGTCACGTAATGGTTCTAATAATTTTAAGCCTAGCTTCTCAGGCAAACCACCTACGTTGTGATGGCTCTTAATCGTCACGGCTTTTTTGGATTTAGCACCGCCAGATTCAATCACGTCAGGGTAGATCGTACCTTGTGCTAGCCACTTTGCATTCGCACATTTTTTTGCTTCTACTTGAAACACTTTAACAAACTCACCACCAATGATTTTACGTTTGGCTTCTGGGTCACTCACGCCTGCGAGTTTACCCATGAATTGATCCAAGGCATCAACACGAATCACTTTGACATCTAATTGCCCAGCAAACATCTCCATGACCATGTTGCCTTCATTTAAACGAAGTAGGCCATGATCAACGAATACGCAAGTCAGTTGACTCCCAATTGCACGTTGAATCAACGCCGCTGCCACGCTAGAATCGACACCACCAGATAAACCAAGAATGACTTCTTCATCACCGACTTGTTCTTTTATATTAGCAACCGCTTCAGCAATATAGTCGCCCATAATCCAATCAGGCTTTGCTTGGCAGATGTCCAATACAAAGCGTTCAAGCATGGCTTGACCTTGTTTTGTATGGGTGACTTCTGGGTGGAACTGCACGCCATAGAATTGACGCGCTTCATCCGCAATCGCAGCAAACGGTGTTGTCTCGTTACTGCCAATCACTTTGAAGCCTTCAGGGATTGCAGTCACTTTGTCGCCATGGCTCATCCATACGTCTAATAAGCCGTGACCTTCTGCATTAGTCTCATCTTGAATACCGCGGAAAAGGGCAGAGTGACCGCGTGCGCGCATTTGTGCGTAGCCAAATTCACGCTTCGTTCCTGCTTCAACTTTACCGCCTAATTGCTGTGCCATGGTTTGCATGCCGTAACAAATACCCAGAACAGGAACGTCTAGTTCAAATGTGGCTTGTGGTGCTTTATCAGTCTCTTCTTCATAAGCACTTGCATGACTGCCAGAAAGAATGACGCCATCTGCACCAAAATCACGTACAAAGTCATCCGATACATCGCAAGGATGAATTTCGCAGTAAACATTCGCTTCGCGTACGCGACGCGCAATCAGCTGCGTGACTTGTGAGCCAAAATCAAGAATAAGAATTTTTGAGTGCGCCATATTTGGTAGTGCCATATATAAATTTGGGCAAACAGCTTTAAAAGTGTTTGCCCAGAGGTTTAGTTGTTAAAGGTTAATTGTTAAAGATTAGTCGTTAAATTTAGTTTACGCGGTAGTTTGGTGCTTCTTTAGTAATCTGCACATCATGGACATGCGATTCTTGCATACCAGCGCTAGTGATTTGGACAAATTCTGCCTTCTCACGCATTTCTGTAATGTTTTTTGCGCCAACATAGCCCATGGAAGCACGTAAGCCGCCCATAAGTTGATGAATCACAGGTACCACGCTACCTTTGTAAGGGACGCGACCTTCAATGCCTTCTGGCACTAATTTGTCTGCATTACCATTGTTATCTTGGAAGTAACGGTCGCTAGAGCCTTTTTTCATGGCACCAATAGAACCCATACCACGGTAAGATTTATATGAACGACCTTGGTATAGCTCAACTTCGCCAGGAGACTCTTCGGTGCCTGCAAACATGCCGCCTAGCATGACGCTATAAGCGCCAGCAGCAATGGCTTTTGATATGTCGCCAGAGAAGCGGATGCCACCATCAGCAATGAATGGCACGCCTGTTCCGCGTAATGCTGCTTCTACATTATCAATCGCCGTGATTTGCGGTATGCCAACACCAGCGACAATACGCGTGGTGCAAATAGAGCCAGGGCCAATACCCACTTTTACACAGTCAGCACCTGCATCAACTAATGCTTTTGCCGCATCAGCGGTGGCAATGTTGCCACCAATGACTTCAATATTAGGGAAATTCTTTTTCACCCAATTCACACGATCAAGCACACCTTGTGAATGGCCATGTGCCGTATCAACCACAATCACGTCTACACCTGCTTCAGCTAGTAAGGCAACCCGTTCTTCAGTCCCTTCGCCGACACCAACAGCTGCACCAGCACGTAAACGACCTTTGCCGTCTTTCGATGCGTTTGGGTGGTCGCTTGATTTTTGAATATCTTTAACGGTGATTAAGCCTTTTAAATTATATTCATCATCAATCACCAATACACGTTCTAATCGGTGCTTGTGTAATAGCTCAATCGCTTCTTCACGTGGTGCACCTTCTTTAACCGTAATTAAACGCTCACGTGACGTCATGATATTTTTAATGGGTTGGTCTAAGTTGGTTTCAAAACGTAAATCACGGTTGGTGACAATACCAACCACTTTGCCGTTATCGACAACAGGTAAGCCAGAGATTTTATGTAAATCAGTTAGTTCTAGCACGTCGCGGACTGTCATGTGGCTTTGAATAGTCACTGGGTCATTCACAATGCCAGATTCAAAACGTTTTACACGAGACACATGTGCAGCTTGTTTTAGCGACGTCATATTTTTATGAATAATCCCTAAACCACCTTCTTGAGCAAGCGCGATGGCAAACGGTGCTTCGGTGACCGTATCCATTGCCGCAGAGGTGAGCGGGATGTTTAATTTGATGTTACGAGTAAATTGAGTGCTTAAGTCAACCTCGCGCGGCATTACGATAGAATGCGCGGGAACTAATAAAACATCATCAAAAGTGAGAGCTTGTTGCAGCAAACGCATGAGTAATCCTTTAATTCCAAAAAGCGATTATACAGAATTAGTAGCAAAACGCATCAATTTTCCTTATGATTTTTGTTACAGAATGTGTCAACTTGTATTGATTCGACACGTTTAAATATTGGCAGAGCAGACCAGCTTGTTGTAATCTATATTCTTAACTCAAATTTTGTTGAAAAGGCATGTAATGAGATTGAAACAATTACGCACATTACCGCTTTACTTTACATTTGGTGATTGCATTGGTATTCCCTGGGTTGGCAGATGCCCAAATTTATAAATGGAAAGACAAAAATGTTGTAACCCGTTATTCAGATACACGGCCAACGGAT
>TARA_B110000902_G_scaffold267283_1_pt1 | contig 11432 bp, 9 predicted proteins | sample TARA_B110000902 | Tara Oceans TARA_B110000902 (sample SAMEA4398009) | marine metagenome | biome: Polar Biome; feature: [SRF] surface water layer (ENVO:00010504); material: water (ENVO:00002006), including particulate matter (ENVO:01000060) such as... | depth 5 m | reverse complement strand
TATTGGCGGTAACCCCGTAGCTATTGCTATTGGCAAGGCCTTGCAAGAGGCGAAAATAGAAGCTGTTATCTGTGATTCTGACTGGACCAATATTAGTACTGCCAGGATGGCGGGACTAAAAACCTATTATGGCAATGCGCTATCAGACCATGCTGAAATGTATTTGGACATGACTACCATGGGCGGGATGATTGGTCTGTCGCGTAACCATGCAATTAATTCGACCGCTGCGCTGCGCTTTCGTGAAGACTTCGGGCCGAGAAAAATATTTGTATTACCCGAGCTGCACCATCAAAAAGAACATAGTAAACACCATGCTGGTGAGCTCTATTCTGGGCGCGTACTATTAGGTAACGACTGGAATTACCGTAAACTTTACCGCTTAGTTAATGGCCATGAAACACTGACTAAAAGCACGCTGTTGACTGAGGCGTATGTATATTCTCAGTGGCTAGAAAATAATGACTTGGACACTACTGTGCCATTATTTGCTCTCGATGAAAGCGGTAATTTATTTTGGTTTACTAGCGACGACGAGTTACAACCAAAGCCTGGCTGGAAATTGTTTTCGCTGGCGGCGCCAGTTGAAGAAACTGTTACCGGTTAGTATTACTTAACAACAGCAATTGGCAGCAGTTTTACTAGCACTGATAGTGTGTTTGGATGGCAGATAGATTGTTATTAGCTCGCTTACAGTAGTCTGCTAAAGTTTTAATATCTGCATGTTGATATCTCGCGCTAAGCCAGCGTCACTAAGTTTGGTTAAATAGCCTTGCCAGTTTTGATCAAAGTTAAAAGCTAGCTCAAACAGATAATCCCAAGAATAAATGCCGCTATCGTGACCATCGTCAAAGACTGGTTGGATGGCATAGTTGCCGACTGAGGTAAGAGCAATAATTGCCACATCTTTTTTACCAAACTGCAAAACTGATTGGCCTTGACCATGGCCACGTACTTCTGCTGAAGGTGAAAATACCCGTAAATATTCGCAACTTAACTGGTAAGTTGTATCACCATAACGAAGCTCAAGTAGCTTAGATTTTTTATGCAGCTTTACTTTGCTTGGAACTTTTAGGTTACTCATTACCTTTGCCTAGTTAGGTCGCGGTTATAAAATAAAACGACTCAAGTCTTCGTCTTTGCTTAGTTCGCCTAAGTTGTCATCGACAAAGGTTTTGTCAATGACAATCACTTCACCCTTAGCAGCAAGATCTGCTGCCTCAAATGAGACAGTTTCAAGCAGGCGTTCTAGTACTGTGTGTAAGCGACGCGCACCTATATTTTCGGTACGCTCATTCACTTCCCAGGCCACTTCGGCAATGCGCTCAATACCATCATCACTGAAGCTAATCGTTAAGCCTTCGGTGGCTAACAGTTCAATATATTGGGTTGTTAAGCAAGCGTTTGGCTCAGTAAGTATACGTTTGAAGTCGTTTGTCGACAGAGCTTGCAGCTCGACCCTAATTGGCAGACGGCCTTGTAGTTCTGGTATTAAATCAGATGGCTTACATAGGTGGAATGCGCCAGAGGCGATAAATAAAATATGATCAGTTTTCACTGAGCCATGCTTGGTAGTTACAGTGCAGCCTTCAATTAGTGGCAGTAAATCTCGTTGCACACCTTCACGTGATACATCACCGCCAGTACTCTCTTGACGCTTGGCAACTTTGTCTATTTCGTCTAAAAAAACGATGCCGTTTTGCTCGGCGGCTGCTACTGCTTTACTTTTGATGTCTTCTTCATTGACTAATTTGGCGGCTTCTTCATCGCGTAATTGCTCAAAGGCAGCTTTGACGGTTAGGCGTTTATTGGTTTTTTTGCCGCTAGCCATATTTGAAAACATAGACTGTAATTGGTTGGTCATGTCTTCCATACCTGGAGGACTCATTATTTCTACACCGACTTGTGATGCAGCTACTTCAATATCTATTTCTTTGTCGTTAAGCTCACCTTGGCGCAGTTTTTTTCTAAAGACTTGGCGGGTTGAAGAGCCACTGTTGTCTTCATCGCCGCGGGCGGGAGGAAGTAGTGCGTCTAAAATTCTTTCTTCGGCGGCGTCTTCAGCGCGGTGGCGTTGTTTTTCTATTTGTTGTTCACGCAACTGTTTAACCGAGACATCAACTAAGTCGCGAATAATTGACTCTACGTCACGGCCAACATAGCCGACTTCAGTAAATTTTGTGGCCTCTACTTTTATAAAGGGAGCATTAGCCAACTTAGCAAGGCGTCGGGCGATTTCAGTTTTACCAACGCCAGTTGGGCCAATCATTAAGATATTTTTAGGCGAGATCTCGGCGCGTAATTCTTCATCTAACTGCATCCGGCGCCAGCGGTTGCGCAAGGCAATGGCGACCGCGCGCTTGGCGTCACTCTGGCCGACTATGTGTTTGTCTAATTCGTGAGCTATTTCGCGTGGGGTCATATTCGACATCAGTGACTGTATTCCTATTCTGTGTTCTAGCTAGCCTTAAGTATTGCTATCTAATTCTTCAATAGTGAGGTTTTCATTAGTATAAATACAAATGCTGGCAGCAATGCCCAGGCTTTTGGTAACAATCTCTTTGGCGCTTAAATCAGTATTTTCTGCTAAGGCGCGAGCAGCCGATTGTGCGAAGGGGCCGCCAGAGCCAATGGCAATTAAGCTATTCTCTGGCTCGATAACGTCGCCATTACCAGTGATAATTAACGACGTTTCAGCATCGGCTACAGCCAGTAATGCATCGAGCTGGCGCAAGGAGCGCTCGGTACGCCAAGCTTTTGCCAACTCTACGGCAGCACGGGTAAGTTGGCCTTGATATTTTTCCAGCTGAGCTTCAAATAGCTCGAATAATGTAAAGGCATCAGCGGTGCCGCCGGCAAAGCCAGCTACAACATTGTCATTATAAAGCCGGCGTACTTTGCGGGCATTGCCTTTCATTACGGTGTTGCCCATGGATACTTGACCATCGCCGCCGATGACGACTTTGCCGTTGCGTCGGTAAGATAAAATTGTGGTGCCGCGATATTGCTCCAAGTTGTACTCCTTGGCTAAAACTAAGATTGCTAAGAATAGTAAAGTTGGGTTTGGCGACAGGATTTCAAGGTGTGGCGCAAAATCAAGCAGCTGGTTAATTAACTTTGCGCTTAATAACCATTGTGTCGATACCTTCTTGTATTAACTGACTTCTTGCCGCTGACAGTTTAGAGCGGCTAGCAAGTGGGCCCATCTGTACTCGGTGCCATGTGGTACCTTTATTACTGAATTTTTCAATATTGGCTTCGAATCCCAGCAAGCCTAGCTCGGCGCGGCGTTGTTCCGCGTCGCTATCTTTTACGAACGACCCGGCTTGCAGGAAGTAAACATATTTAGTCTCATCCGCTTGCGTTGCGCTACTGCGGTCTACAATGACTTCGTTTTCAGGCAATAGAGTATAAAAATCAAAGCGCGTGTCTGACGCATCTGCAGTGGGTTGTTGCGGTGTAGACTTTTCAACTATGGTGACTCCAGGGGTGGGCAGAGTTGCCAAATGATACAAAAATGCAATTAGTAAGCCCAAAGCTAGACCGGTGAAAAGCCAAACCCAGGCTGGCGGCGTGCTGCTTTGTTTTGGTGCAAACTTCGTCTTGCGGCTATTTTTCTTGGTCGCTGGCGTTGCAGGCGCTTGTTTTTTTGCGTAATCAATTGTCATGGTGAATTCTGTAGTTTTGCCGCCGATTTTAGCCAATTTTGGCAAAGATTTGTGAATAGCCGCTTTATGCGAGGGACTATAACTGCAGCGCAGGGCCCTGAGCAAGTGACGGCTGACTTGCATTGTAAATTTGTGGCACTACAATCGCCGTTCCTTACTAAGTGAGCATGTAATGAACATTAAAACCCTACTTTCAGACCGTATAAGCGCGGCAATGGTTGCCGTTGGGATTGATTCTGCCTGTGAGCCAATGGTGACGCTGAGTACGCGTGCTGAATTTGGCGATTTTCAAGCTAATGGTGTGTTGGGTGCGGCAAAGCGCATGAAGACAAATCCTAGAGCGCTGGCTGAGCAAGTGATAGCTGAATTAGATCTTGACGGTATTGCCAGTAAACTTGAATTAGCAGGGCCGGGGTTTATCAATATTCACTTGGCTGATCAATTTGTTGCTAGTCAGGTATCTAGCCAGGCCCAGCATCCGCGGTTGGGCATCGATGACGCTCGGCAGATGAAAAAAGTTGTGGTGGATTATTCGGCGCCTAACCTTGCTAAAGAAATGCATGTAGGTCATTTGCGTAGCACAATTATTGGCGATTCTGTTGTTAAGGTATTAGAGTTTTTGGGTTTTGATGTGGTGCGTCAAAATCATATGGGTGACTGGGGTACCCAGTTTGGGATGTTGATTGCTGAGTTAGAAGCACAGTTGGGCAGAGATGAATCGCCGGTAATTGCTTTGCATGATTTAGAAGTGTTTTATCAGCAAGCGAAGAAGCATTTTGACGAAGACGAGGCTTTTGCCCAAACCGCCCGCGATTATGTGGTTAAGTTACAAGGGGGTGACACCCACTGTCGTAAACTTTGGCAGCAGTTTATTGACATATCGGTTGCTCACAGTGAAGAGTTGTATCAGCAGTTAAACGTTAGTTTAAGGTCTGGAGATGTGCGTGCTGAAAGCTCTTATAACGACGACTTGGCAGGCATTGTCGCAGAGCTAGAGCGACAAAACATTACTGTCGATAGTGAAGGTGCCAAGCTGGTATTTTTACAAGAGCTGGCAGATAAAAATGGCAACCCAAGCCCGGTCATCGTGCAAAAATCCGGTGGAGGGTTTTTATATTCAACCAGTGACTTAGCCGCAGTACAGTATCGTGCCAATGAGTTAAAAGCTGATCGGGTGATGTATTTTATTGATGCCCGCCAGTCACTGCATATGAAACAAATATTCTTGATTTCAAAGAAAGCGGGCTTTGCACCAGAGGCAATGCAATTAGAGCATCACCCGTTTGGTACTATGATGGGCAAAGATGGTAAGCCGTTTAAAACCAGAGCTGGTGGCACCGTTAAATTAGCTGAACTATTAGTAGAAGCGATAGCTCGAGCAACTGATCTTGTGCGTGACAAAAACCCGGGCTTGCCGGCTGATGAAATAGCTGAGATTGGTCGCAAGGTTGGAATTGGCGCGGTTAAATATGCAGATTTAAGCAAAACACGCACTAACGATTATATTTTTGACTGGGACTCAATGCTGAGTTTTGAGGGGAATACCGCACCATATTTGCAGTATGCCGATACCCGTATTCGGAGTATTTTTAGAAAAGCTAATATCGATAAAGACAGCTATGCTGCTGATATTATTATTGCGCAAAATCAAGAAAAACAATTAGCTTTAAAGCTATTACAGTTTGAACAAGTATTACAGCAAGTAGCTAGTGATGCCTATCCGCACACCTTATGTAACTACGTTTATGACGTGGCCAGTTTGTTTATGTCGTTTTATGAGCATTGTCCTATATTGAAAGAAGGTGTGAGCGAGCAAAGTAAAAATAGTCGGTTGATGTTAGCTAAACTGAGTTCTGATATTTTATCAACAGGGCTTGAGTTGCTGGGTATTGAAACGATGGAGCAAATGTAGCTAGTTAAGCGCTAGCCCATTTCCTGCGGGTCTACATCGATTGACCAGCGGATGTGGCCAATACGTTTTTTAGTGGCTAGCCGTGCTTCGGCAAGCTTAAGGGCGTAGTGTAAAACTCTGCGTTCACTCGATTGCACAATCAGTTGCGCTCTAAACCTGCCCGCGCGGCGGATCATCGGAGCGGGCAGTGGACCAGTAATGTGGGCGCCACAATTGGCCGCATTCTTTACTTCTAATAATAGCTCATCTAGCTGATTGGGTTGAGTGCCTTCGGCGCGAATCATGGCCATATAGCCAAATGGGGGCAAGTTTAGCAGCTTGCGCTCGGCGACTAGGTCTTGGGCAAATTGTTGATAGCCATTGGCTAATAAATTAACCAGTTGCGGATTGTCGGGGTAATGGGTTTGCAGCATTACTAAACCTTGTTTCTCTTCCCGGCCAGCGCGGCCTGCTACCTGTATTAATAGTTGGGCGGTTTTTTCTGGGCCTCTAAAATCTGCGCTAAAAAATCCGCCGTCTGCGTTGACGACAACAACCAAAGCAAGTTTAGAAAAGTGATGGCCTTTGGCAAGCATTTGCGTGCCAACCATGATGCAGGGCTTCCCGGCATGTACTGGCGCAAGTAGTTTGTTGAGGGCGTCTTTGCCGGTGGTGGTATCGCTGTCAATTCTGATAACTGAATACTGAGGAAAGCTATTGTTTAAACTTTGCTCGATTTGTTCAGTACCTTCGCCTTTGGTAATGAGTCGGGCGTCGTTACAGTTGGGGCAGGTTGGAGGCAGCGGCCGCATAGTATCGCAGTGATGACAGTACAGTTTGCGCTGGCTTAAATGCAGAGTCATGCGCGCGTCGCAGCGATTACACTCGGCTAGCCAGCCGCATTGATGGCACAGTAAGGAGGGGGCAAAGCCACGCCGATTTAAAAACACCAAGGCTTGTTCGCCCTTGCTCAGCGTATGCTGTAATTGCTGCATACATTGTTGAGAGATCCCCGCTTGTAAGGGTTGGCTTTTAATGTCGACTATTTTAAATTGTGGCAGTTTGGAGTCACCTGCGCGCTGGGTGAGTTTGAGTTTTATTGACCTGCCGGCAGCGGCATTTTGTAAGCTTTCTAATGACGGAGTGGCGCTGCCCAGCACTATAGGGATGTTGTTGTTACGGGCGCGGATAATAGCGGCGTCGCGGGCAGAAAAACGAAAGCCATCTTGTTGCTTAAGTGATATATCGTGTTCTTCATCAATGATGATCACGCCTAAACTTTTAAAGGGTGTAAATAGTGCCGAACGAGTGCCGATAACAATGGCCGCTTGACCGCTTTTGGCACTGAGCCAAGCATCTAATCGCTGGCGCTCGTTTAGGCCAGAGTGTAGCACTAGCACCGGACGCTTAAAGCGCTCGGCAAAGCGCTGTTGAGTTTGCGGCGTCAGTCCAATTTCAGGGACTAATACTAGTGCTTGCTTACCTTGGTCTAAAATATGGCTGATAAACTGCAGGTAAACCTCGGTTTTACCACTGCCGGTAACACCTTCAAGTAAAAAGCTTTGATAATTGTCACTGTGTTCCAATAAGACTGTTAGCGCGACTGTTTGTTCTTGGTTTAGCGTTAATGGCGGTTTTGTCTCATCAATAGCGCTAAGAACAGGCTCTGCAATAATTTCGATCTCTTCTGCTAAACCTTTATCGACTAGGGCCTTGGCCGCGGTGAGATTAATGCCGGCGTTAGTTAAGTCGTTTCGGCTTACTGCATTTTGTTGGCGCAGCAGGGCAAGCAGCGTTTGTTGGCTACGGGCATTACTAAGCGCGTTTTCAGCTAAACCCTTGCCATGGTTAGTTAGTTGCCAGGCCCGCTGTGGTTTGTAGGTAGCGGCTAAGCCATCGCGCAGTAATGCTGGTAGGGCATGTTGTAATACGTTGCCTAAAGAATGATGGTAGTAGTCGGCGGCCCATTTACAGAGCGAGAATATATCCGGGTTAAATACTGGTTGTTGGTCAATAATAGCGAGGGCAGGTTTTAGTTTATCTTGGGGGTAGTCGCTAGTGTGCTTTACCGCTAATAAAACTCCCACCAGGGTTCTGGGCCCAAATGACACACTGATTCTTATCCCGGGAGTTAGCGCGGCAATGTCTAGCTCGGGGCAGCCAGTTGGGAGTAAATAGTCGAACCCGCCGATTAATGGCGTTGGCACAGCTATTGATAGAATTATGGCAGGCATTAAGGCTCAGAGGTTGATTGAAAGCAGCCAAATAGTTTAGCACGATGCGAGCCACGCATGCTTGCCTAGCCGGTTGATAGTGCGTATGATGCGCGATCTTTCTAAACGGGTAGTCTTATTGCCCTGAGAAAAGCTCTGATTAGATGCAATACGGTGCCTAACGAGGTTAGGTGGCGGTGTTGCCAAACACAGGAATTAGTACCATGAGAAACGATATTCACCCAAAATATGCAGCTATTTCTGCAACTTGCAGTTGTGGCAACGTGGTTGAAACTGCTTCAACCCTAGGCAAAGACATTCATGTTGAGATTTGTTCTGCTTGTCACCCATTTTATACGGGTAAGCAAAAGCAGGCAGAGGTCGGCGGCCGTATTGATAAGTTTAAGAAACGTTTTGGTGGCAGAAGCGTACGCAGCTAAATGCTGGGTTAAGCTTTTGTGCGAGAGCAAGGCTGGTAACACAGCAATGCTAAAAAAAGCGCTAATAACATTGGTTATTGGCGCTTTTTTATTGCCGCTAGAAAAGGTAACAGCAAGTTGCGAGTATTCTGGCGCGCTTGAAAATGTGGTTATTAGGTCAATCACCGACGGTGACACCTTGGTGTTGGATGACGGTCGCAAAGTAAGGTTGCTGGGAGTCAATACTCCAGAGCTGGGTTTTGGCAGTCAGTTAAGCGAGCCATATGCGCTTGCTGCTAAAAGCTATGTTGAAAGTTTGTGGGTTAGTGAGCAGCGCGCAACAATTGGTATTGGACAGCAAGGTAAAGATAAATATGACAGAGTTTTGGCGCATGTATTTATTGGTGAGGTAGATGTTGTACAGCACTTGCTAGCCAAGGGTTGGGGATTTTCTAATGTTAGGCCGCCGGATCTTGAGTTAGCTGGTTGTTATGCAGATATTGCCGCTAAGGCTCGACAGGCCAATTTAGCTGTTTGGGCTAATGGTGCCTTTTACTCAGATAGTCGGGCTGATTTAGCCGCAGGTTTTACCGTATTAACTGGTACGTTGGTTGATGTGAATGTTGCTGGACGCAGTTGGTGGCTGAGGCTTGATGGCGATGCAGTGCTATTAATTAATAAGGCCAGCCAGGAATATTTTTCCAAGCGTGAGTTAACAGCTATGCTGGGTAAAAAAATAACCGTACAAGGTTGGCTGGCCCCACGACGAGGCCAATCTAAGGCGGGGTATGCCAATTGGATACTGTCGGTATATCATCCGTTTGCCGTATTAGATGTAGTCGAGTAGGCAGTTTTTATCATTATTATAATTTTGTAGTTAAGCTACGTAGCTTGTAGAGCTAGCCCTATTTCTATATGATTCGTGCCTTTAAATTTCAGATTCAATATCGGTAATTCATTATGTTAGACGCTAAGCAAGCAGCGCTCGATTATCACGCTAAGCCATCGCCCGGCAAAATCAGCATTGAGTTAACCACGGCGGCCGAAACCCAAGCGGATTTGGCTTTGGCTTATAGCCCCGGTGTGGCAGAGCCAGTGCGTGAGATAGCAAGAGACCCTGAGCTGGCTTATGAATACACCATTAAAGGTAATTTGGTTGCGGTGATTTCTGACGGTTCGGCTATTTTGGGCTTGGGTAATTTGGGTCCGTTGGCAAGTAAGCCAGTTATGGAAGGTAAGGCTTTGTTATTTAAACGCTTTGCTAATATTGACTCTATTGATATTGAAGTTGAAGCGGAAGACTACAAAGCATTTATTACAACAGTTAAAAGTATTGCGAATACCTTTGGTGGGATAAATCTGGAAGATATAAAAGCTCCTGAGTGTTTTTATATCGAGAAAGAACTGATTGAACAGTGTGATATTCCGATTTTTCATGATGATCAGCATGGTACGGCGATTGTTACTGCCGCCGGGATGATTAACGCGTTGGAAGTGCAAGGTAAAGATATTGCTCAGGCAAAAATAGTTTGCTTAGGCGCGGGTGCAGCGGCTATTGCCTGTATGCGGTTACTATTATCAGTTGGCGTCAACCGCGAAAATATATTTATGCTGGATCGAACGGGTGTTATTTACACTGGTCGAAGCGGCGTGAACGAATTTAAAGCTGAATTTGCTAATGACACTGCCGCGCGCAGTTTGGCTGATGCCTGTATAGATGCCGATGTGTTTATTGGTTTGTCTGGGCCTAATTTATTGTCGCCAGATTTATTGAAAACGATGGCGCCAAACCCAGTGGTATTTGCCTGTTCAAATCCGGACCCAGAAATTACCCCAGCGCTAGCGCTTGCTACTCGTGATGACTTGATTATAGCCACCGGCCGCAGCGATTATCCCAACCAAGTAAATAACGTGCTGGGCTTTCCGTTTATTTTCCGCGGGGCTTTAGATGTGCGCGCTACTGAGATAAACGAAGCGATGAAAGTGGCAGCCGTAAAAGCTTTGTGTGAGCTAGCGAAGTTACCAGTGACGCAAGAAGTATTAGATGCCTGCGATGAGAAGTCTTTAACGTTTGGGCGTGATTATATTATTCCTAAGCCAGTAGATAGTCGCTTGTTGGGATTGGTAAGCGCCGCTGTTGCTAAAGCAGCCGTTGATTCTGGTGTCGCAAAGCTGCCATATCCGGCGCATTACCCGCTTAACTAATCAGTGTTGGTGGCGGCTTAGAACAACCCGCCTTCGTCTATTTGATTATAACTATTAGAGCCGCCATCCGACGGCTCGGATGATACACCTTCCTGTGGCATATTCTCTTCTAAGAAAACTTCGAAGATAGCGTTTTCCTGATCTGGCCTGGCCAGTGCGCCGGTTTCTGGGTCTATTCTTACTGAGACTAAACCGTTGGGTCTTGGTCTGGGCGAATCAGGTTTTCCGGCAAGCGCTATGCGCATGTAATCAATCCATATCGGTAATGCTGCACTGCCGCCATATTCTCGCTTGCCGAGCATTTCGTATTGATCAAATCCTACCCAAGTAGTGGTCACTATGTCTGGATTGTAGCCAGAAAACCAAGCGTCAGTGGGGCCGTTGGTAGTGCCTGTCTTGCCGGCTATATCTGTTCTTGCTAAAACCAAAGCTTTTCTTGCGGTACCTTTTTTAACCACGTCCATTAGCATTGTGTCAATTAAGTAGATTGTTCTTGGGTCCGCAATTTGGGGAGCGATGTTAATAGCCTTACCAATAGTTGCGGTAGTTTCTCCCGCTAACGGCAAGTCTAGTGGCTCTTTATTTGCTAATAGTTCGTCGAGTATCTCATCTGCTAATGGGTTGGGCTGATTACAGCTGCCACAAGCAATGGCAGGGTTGGCTTCAAATAACACCTGGTTATCGATATTTTCTATTTTGTCGATAAGATAGGGCGATATTTTGAAACCACCATTGGCAAGACTGGCGTATGCGGTTACCACTTCAATCGGGGTACTGGCTTGAGTGCCTAATGCTAGTGATAGGTTACGAGGTAATTCTCTGCCATCAAAGCCGAAGTTTTCGGCATAGTTAATGACTTTGTCTACGCCGAGAGATCGCAGTAGCCTAATAGATACTAGATTACGGCTTTGATACAAGGCTTTTCTAAGGGTTGTCGGACCATAGAACTTACCGGAAGAATTTTCCGGTCGCCAGGTATTTTCAAGTCCAGTGTCTTCAAACACTACCGGCGCATCGTTGATAATGCTGGCGGGGG
>TARA_B110000902_G_scaffold266286_1_pt1 | contig 11456 bp, 12 predicted proteins | sample TARA_B110000902 | Tara Oceans TARA_B110000902 (sample SAMEA4398009) | marine metagenome | biome: Polar Biome; feature: [SRF] surface water layer (ENVO:00010504); material: water (ENVO:00002006), including particulate matter (ENVO:01000060) such as... | depth 5 m | reverse complement strand
TACACTCTTTCTAGGTTCGAGAGAGTTTTTAATTAAAGCGATGGCCCCTCCAACATTATTGTTATCATCAGGGAAAAACCCAACAAATCCTTTTTTTATTTCAAAAGCGGATCTTAAAAACACTTTTTGTTTTTCAGAAATTAATTTAGTAGAGCCTAAACTTTTTAAATCTTTGATAATATATAAAGGAACAGAAGACAGGTTTTTATTTTCACAGAAACCTAATAATTTTTTTTCAATCTTATAATCCATTATTTCTCCTATATTATATTTATAATTATAAGATAATTATAACATTTTTTTTAAATTATGTTATTTCTTAATTAATAATTTGAGTACATTTATATATGAAATTTATCAATTTTAAAAAATTATTAAAAGAAATTGGATATTTCAATTTTCTCACTATTTCTGTTTTATTATTTTTAACTCTTACTGCTTTTTTTGCAGGCCAAAATAGTTTGCCACCAATAGATCGAGATGAAGCACGTTTTGCACAAGCTAGCCGGCAAATGCTACAAAACAGTGATTATATTAATATTAAATTTCAAGATGAGATAAGAGCCAAAAAGCCTGTAGGTATATATTGGATACAGGCACTGTCGGCTAATTTTCTTGGTGAAATAAGTATTTCATCTTATAGGTTTCCTTCTATAATTAGCTCTATAATATCAATTTTATTTGTTGGGTTACTAGCACGTTTAATATTTCCTATATATCAATCTTTGATTATTATATTATTTTTTGCATCTAGTATTACATTTATTGGGGAAACTCATTTAGCTAAAACTGACGCAACTTTATTAGCTTTAATATGTGTCCAACAATACTATTTATTAAATTTAATATTAAAAAAAGGTTCTTTATTACAAAATAAATATCTATACCCTTCAATTATATGGTTAGTTTTTGCTTTTGGTATTTTAGTTAAAGGCCCATTGTCAATTGTAATATTATTTTTGACTATCATAGCTTTTTGTTTGTTAAAGAAAGATTTTTCTTTAATTAAATCATTAAACCCTTTGTTAGGAATTATAATTTGTTTGATTGTTATTTTGCCATGGGTTTTGGCTATAAATGACTCAACGCAAGGATTATTCCTTGAAAAAGCATTTAATGATGATTTTGTTAATAAATTAAAAAGTGGTCAAGAAGGTCATGGTGCATGGCCTGGTGCCCATTTCCTAATGTTACCAATAACGTTATGGCCAATAGCAATATTTATTCCAGGATCAGTTCTATTTGTTTTAAACAATAAAACTAATATTGTTGTTCAGTTTCTTGTCTGTTGGATAGTCCCATTTTGGATTTTAATTGAAATAGTACCAACTAAACTCTTTCATTACTCACTTCCTGTTTTACCAGCCATAGCCATTCTCTCAATAGGTAGTTTATTCCACTTCAAATCTAATATTAATAATATTAATAATAATTTTTTTAGAAAAATTATTATATATGTATCAATATTTTTTGGCTTAGGTGGAGTTATTTTAGGTGGAGCGATTTTATATTTTTCTTCTAAATTCAATTTTAATTATGATTTAAGTATTACTATTGGAGCAATTACAGTATTTATTATTACAATAATAATTTTTTTTCTAAGTATAATTTTAATAATAAAATCAGAAATCTATATAAAACAAAATAATAAATTTATTTATAATATCCCTTTTTTGATAATATTTCTGGCAACTATATTCAACATTATCAACTTTCAATTTATTCTGCCTAAATTGGATTATTTGTATCCTAGTAAATTAATTTTAAATAAAATCAAAGATATTAAGCCAGATGCCATAGCTATCTCTGGATATCATGAACCAAGTTTAGTTTTTTTGTTGAATGGAGAGGTATTATTATCTTCTCCTCAAGAAGTTGCTATTTTTATGGCTGAAGGAAAAAATAATATAGGTTTAGTTGAGGATGATGCATTAAAAGAATTTTTAGATATATCAAAAGAATTAAATTCATCAATTAGAACAGACGAAGTAATTAAAGGTTATAATATTGCCAAAGGAAAGCATGTTAAAATTCATATATTTAAAAATCAAACGTTTGACCTTAGATAGTATTAAAGCTATTGATTTCTTGTAATTCAATATTTTAAAATGAAAAAATGATGGTAACTAAAACTGATATCTCCATAGTTGTTCCTGTAAAAAATGAATCTGGAAATGTAATTACTTTAATTCAAGAGATTGATGATGCATTAAAAAACAAAAATTATGAAATAATTTATGTTAATGACGGATCTAGTGACAGCACTGAAAATGATTTAATTAATGCATTAAAGATAAATAAAAGATTGAGAGTTATTAATCATAAAACTAGTCAGGGCCAATCGGCTGCATTGAGAACAGGTGTCTATGCTTCTCGATCTATTTTGATAGGAACTTTAGATGGAGATGGACAAAATAATCCTTCTGATTTACCTGGTATGATAAGTCTTATAAAAAATCAAAAAAAACAGTTCACTTTAATTGGAGGAGTTAGAGTAAATAGAAAGGATAGTAAGTCAAGATTGTGGGCATCTTCTTTTGCAAAATTTTGTAGATCAACCTTGCTTAAAGATACTCATTCTGATTCTGGTTGTGGAATAAAGGTTTTTCATAAGGATTTATATATAAGACTCCCATATTTTGATCATATGCACAGATTTTTGTCTGCTTTAGCCCTTAGAGAAGGTGCAAATGTCTTAGAATATAATGTTTCTCATAGAGAGAGGATTGAAGGAATATCTAAATATACTAATTTTGGAAGATTAGTAGTTGGTTTTTCTGATATTCTAGGTGTTATGTGGTTAAGAAAAAGAACACCTAAAGATGTTATCTCAGAAGAGATATATAAATAATAATAATAAGGAAGTTTAGATGAATTTAATAAAGTATCTCTCTATGCATATTGAAATTTTTGCAGAACATTTAAATACGTTTTTAATAAATATCTTTCCTTTTTTAGGCCAATATTTAAATAATTATCCAGAGACAATTATGATAATTATTGGTTTTGGAGGTCAAACCTTGTTTGCCGCTCGTTTTATAATTCAATGGTTAAGTAGTGAAAACGCAGGGCGTTCAGTTATACCTGTTGCTTTTTGGTATTTTTCTATTTCTGGTGGGTTAGTTCTGTTAACATACGCGATTTGGAGACAAGACCCTGTTATTATTGCTGGTCAGTCAGTTGGTATCCTTATATACGCTAGAAATTTATATTTTATAAATAAAGAAAAACATCAAAAACAAACTGAAGAAATTTAAATTATTATCTTCCACTCCAGTTCTAGATTTACATTAGTTATGCATTAAAGCCTTTTTCTTTAGTAACTTCAAAGTTAGAATTCATCTTTAATAGGTCTCGATAAAAGTTGAGGGATTATTTCTCTAATATTTCCGTTTTTATTTAAGATTTGATTAATTGCATTAACAATAGGAAGCTCTATCTTTAATCTTTTTGCTAATGTAATAGCTGCTCCTATTGCGTTGACACCTTCTACAAGTTCTAGTGTGTTATCTGCATTATTTCCTTTAACTAAATTCATACCATACGCCATATTTCTAGAATGTGGTCCGCTACAGGTTAAAGACATATCTCCAATTCCAGCAAGCCCGAAGGCTGTATTAAAATTTCCTCCTGATATTTTTATTAATCTTGATAGCTCAGAAATACCTCTTGTTATTAAAGCAGCTTTTGCATTATCACCTAGATTTAGACCTTCTATCATACCTGCTCCTATAGCAATTATGTTCTTAACTGCACCTGCTAATGACGCTCCTATTGGATCATTACTTTGATAAAGTCTAAGACAAGAATTTTGAAATAAACTACATATTGAATTTGCAAATACTACATCATTACTAGCTAAGACAGCGGCAGCAGGGAGGTTGTTAGCTATTTCGTCAGCGAACGTAGGTCCTGTTAAGATTCCAGTTTTTAATGTTGGGAATTGATCTTTAATGATTTCATTAAATGTGTTTCCTTCTTTTGTTGCAAAGCCTTTAGAGGTTATAACTAAATTAATTTTATTACTTTTTAATAAAAATATTTGTTTAACTACCTCCATTACTCTTTTACTTTCTGTAGTAACAAAAACTAAATCACTTTCATTTATAATTTCATTAGCGTTAACTGATGCTTTAATTAAATGACTTAATTTAATATCTGGAAATTTTTTTGATATATGAGAGTTAATTTCATCACTTCTGGTTTTATCAGAAACTATTAAAGTTGATTTATACCCTAACGAAGCAAGAGCAATTGCAAGAGCTTGCCCCCAAGCACCTCCTCCATAAAAACATATATTTGAAAATGACAACATTTAAGCTTTTACTCCTTTTTTTCCAACTTTTTTAAAAATTGGATTATTATTATTAGCTTCTGGGTCTAGAGGCCACCTTGGCCTTGGCTGGAAATTCAAATTAGTTGCTCCTTCAAAATTATATTTTTCATAGCCTGCCCAAGCAATCATCGCTCCATTATCAGTGCATAAATGTATTGGAGGAGCAATAAAGTAAGCGTCACTATCATGAGCAAGTTTTTCTAGTTCATTGCGAATATATTTATTAGAAGCTACACCACCAGCGACAACGAGTTGAACATTTGAATGTGAATTAATTATTTCTTTAAATTGAATCAAAGCTATTTTAGTTCTATCAACTAAACAGTCAGAAATTGTTTTTTGTAAACTTGCTGACAAATCTTGAATTAAAACTGGAGTTAACTTATTTCTTAATACAGTTTGTGAAAATGCAGTTTTCAATCCAGAAAAAGAGAAGTTAGGATTTTTTGATTTATACATTGGTCTTGGTAATTTAAAGCTATTAGGGTCCCCATTTTTAGCTATCTCTTCTATTCGTGGGCCTCCTGGAAATCCAATATCTAGTATTTTTGCTGCTTTATCAAAAGTTTCTCCTGCTGCATCGTCTAATGTTGTACTTAACCTTATATATTGGCCATATTTTAAAACTGCTATGATTTGAGTATGACCACCAGATACAAGGAGAAGTAAATAAGGATAATTAATATTATTAGTTAATCTTGCGGTTAAAGCATGCCCTTCAAGATGATTGACGGCAACATAAGGAACATTTAGTGACATAGCTAATGATTTGCCAAAAACTGTGCCTACAATCACCCCACCAATTAACCCTGGTCCTCCAGTAGCAGAAATCAATTTTATATCATTTATTTTTAATTTAGATTCTATTAAAGATGCTTTAACAGCATACTCTATATTATTTAAATGATCTCTTGCTGCAACTTCTGGAACTATCCCGCCATACTTTGACAAATTAGAATTTTGATTGATAACTACGTTAGATAAAATTTCTTTATTTGAATTAATAATAGCCACAGCTGTATCATCACAACTAGTTTCTATACCCATAATGATTTTTTGATTAGTATTTTGCATCTTTTTATCCTAAGTTAACCACTTTTTAAGCCTAAATTAGTGTTAAAGTCCAGTAAAGCAAATACAAATTACTATTGTAAGTTTTTAGATTTTCTATATTTATGTTAAAAAATTGGTTAAGGCTAACTTAAATAAATTATTGATTTTAGTAAAATACGATTGAATTGAAAATGACATTAAAAATAAGAATTGCCACGCGTAAATCTCTATTAGCGCTCCGTCAAGTAGATATGGTAAAGCAAAATTTAGGTCAAAATGTTATAGTAAATATCTTAGATATAGTAACTTCTGGAGATAAGACGCTGGATAAATCTCTTGCTGATATAGGAGGCAAGGGATTATTTATAAAAGAATTAGAAAATACCATCCTAAATGATGATGCGGATATAGCTGTTCATTCAATGAAAGATATGGAGACAGAAATAGCCAAAAATACAGTCATTGCTGCTGTTTTGCCCAGAGGAGATAGAAGTGATGTTTTATTAGGTAACTATGCCTCCCTTGATGAACTTCCGAATGGAGCTTTAATTGGAACAAGTTCTGTTAGAAGAGCTGCATTTGTAAAATCATATAGACCTGATTTAATAATTAAAATGCTAAGAGGAAATGTGGGGACTAGAATTGAAAAGCTAAATAATGGAGAGTTTGATGCAATTATTTTAGCTAAAGCAGGTCTAGATAGATTAAATATTAACTTAGGTCATATTATACCAAAAGAAATAATGCCCCCTGCATCTACTCAAGGTGTAATAGCAATTCAATCAACTAATTTCAAAAAAACTAATTTAGAAATAGATATTAATAATTTACTTTCCAATATTAATGACGAAAAAACTAATTATGAAACTTTAGCTGAACGAAGTTTCTTAAGATTTTTAGATGGATCTTGTCGTTCACCAATTTCATCAAGTGCATATATAACTGAAACTAATAACTTGATATTATATGGTGCAATAGCAAAATCAGATGGAACTTTAGTAATAAAATCAAGTATAACTGGTTTAAAAGAAGATGCTGTTTCACTAGGTCAAGAATTAGGTAAAGAAATAATTTCAAAAGGTGGTAACAAAATCTTGCATCAATAGAGAATTCAGATCTTAGGAGTTTTTTTGTTTACAAGTTTAGATACAATAACGTTTATACTTCGGGAAAAAGAAGATGCTTTATTGAATGCAAAATACTTGAGAGATAAAGGTGTTTTTGCAGAATCTCTTCCAATTGTTTATTTAGAATATTTTGATCCAACAATTGAAATAATTGATTTTGACTACTTAGTTATAACAAGTCCTAAAGCTGTACATACATTAAATAATTTAATATTGTCTGATGCTTACAGCGTTTCTAAAAAAACTAATATATTTGCTATAGGATTAGAAACAAATAAAAAATTAAAAAATGAAAAGTATAAGAATGTTTTTCATGCTAATGGAAATTCAAAGGCTCTATTTCAATTAATTTTAAATAAAACTTTACAGAATGATAAGGGACTTTGGATAACGGCTAAAGATAGAAGCTTTGATTTGCAGTCAATGCTTAAGTTAAAAAATCGAAGACTTGAAATTTACGAGTCATATAAAATGCTACCTATTAATGAGATAGCAGAAAATAATATAGATAGTTTAGTAAATTCTAAAAATTGCAATCTTCTTATTTTATCATCAAGAAATGTTTTGTTAAGCAAAATTCTTTTAGAACAATATAATTTATTTGAAAAAGTTAATGATAAAGCCATTTTATTAGTCAATAGTTCTAATGTAAGCCAAAAAGCAAAAAAAATAGGTTGGAAACACGTGAAAATTATTAAGAAAAATTTTACTAAAGATATCTTAGATCATATAGTACAAACAACTAAATAATTAGGAAAATCAGAATGGTGGCGTCTAAAAGTCAGCCCAACAAAATGGACAGTGAACCAATAATAGATATGGGGCCTGTTTACCAAGAAAAAAAATTAAAAATAATAATCTATATATCTCTTTTTCTAAGTTTTTTAGTTACGATCATTTCACTCTCGTTTTTTTATTGGGTAATTGAATTTTATATACCTAATCAATTGAATTCTAAAAGCTCTAACTTAGAAAAAGTAATAGATCAAATTCAAAATAATAGTAAATTGTTAGGTAAGGACATTGCTAAAATTAGACAGAAATCAATTGATTTAAGTAATAAATTAGCAAATGTAGATATACAAAATAATAATAACACAACCAAAATTGACCTTGATAATATAAAGAAAGTAATCTTTTCCTTGGAAAATCAGATCGAATTAATTTCAGACAAAATTACTAAGATAGAAGAAAATAAAAAACTTTCTAAAGGTAATGTAACAAGTAATCTTATTGTAAAAAATAATAAATCATATCAATCAAATCTTAAATCAAACAACAAACTGAAAACAAAAGAAAAGTTATTGATAGTTGAATTAAAAAGTATAATTGGAAATCTTTTAAAAAGGAAAGATTTAGGATTAGTTTTAAATAAAAAAGATATATTAGATGAAACAAATTATCTAGATCAGATAAAGCAATACCTGGCTGGGTCTTTTAAATTAAGACAGTTTACTGAAGAAATGTCTCCACGCTCTTTAATTACAAAGGCAGAAAAAGAGATGGATAATGGAAACATACAAGAAGCAATTAATTTACTAAGGCAGTTGCCTAAAAGTTGGAAAAGTTCAATTAATGAATTTATTTTAAGAGCAGATCAAATTTTAAATAAAAAAATATTAGGTGAATAATTAAGTGATATTTAGAATTCTAAAATTAATTATTTTTATAGCAATTATTTGGTATATATCAAATTTTATTGCTAATACAGAAGGAACTACAACTATTAATTGGATTGGTTGGGGTATCGAACTTCCAACGGATAGACTTATATTTATTTTAATAATATTTGCTGCGCTTTTAATCTTTATTGATAGAATTTTAATATTTATTTTTAATATTCCTAAATTAACCCTTCAGAGGTTAGAAGCAAAAAAAAATCAAAAAGTTGAACATAAATTAGTTAAAGCTTTCTTACTCGCCAGCCACGGAGAGTTTATTTTAGCAGCAAAAGAAGCTGCTTTAGTTTCACAAAATACTAAAGATAAAAAACTTGGTAAATTATTGAAAGAGCATTTAGATGTTGTAAATAATATAAACTTTGAGTCTGAAAATAAAAAAGAAATCCCACAAAATTATTTTAAGAGTTTAGCCGATGACCCAACGACGGCATTTGTAGGACATTTAGCTCTTATGCGACAAGCTATATTAAATAAAGCAGACCTAATAGACATTATTTATGAAGCTGAACAGGCGCTAAAATTTGAAACTGAATCAAAACAAATTCTAGAAATCTTGCTTTTTTCATATGCTAAAATAAATGATGTTACTAATTCATTGAAACATCTAAAAACAATTAAAAATCTTAAATATTTGGATGAATTTACTTTTAAGAATATTGCAGCAGATTTAAATTATTTAAGCGCGTTAAAATCTATTGAGGAATCAAATAATAAGGCAGCAATAAATTTTTTAAAAGAAGCTATGAGGCTTAATCCTGGGCATATTTTAGCTTCTATCAAATTATCAAATATGATTACTGGTATTGGATCATTGTCGAAGGCTATTATCTTTTTAGAAAGAACATTTTTAATTACTGCTCATCCTGACGTCTTATTAGAGTTGTCAGAAAAATGGAATTTAAAAACTTCAGGTTCTAAAGTTTCTAAAGCAATTAGTATGTTAAATAAAAAAATATCAACTAAAATTAAAAATGATCTAAAAATAGAAATAGCCTCTTACGCAGTAAGTAAAGAAATATGGGGAGAGGCTAATAAATTATTATCTGATATACCAGAAGAAAAATTAACAAATAAAGCGTATCAGGTTCTTGCCGATATTTCTGGTTCTCAAAATAATGCAGAAAAAGTTAAGTATTACTTAGAAAAAGCAGCAAATGCTATTCAAGGAAAACATTATCATTGTTCATCTTGTGGTATTAAAAACGATCAATGGGAACTGCATTGTCCCAAGTGTGAAGCTTTGAGTAGTATTAGATGGATGAGTATAAGTGATATTGAAATAACAAATAGTCTTTCTTTATCTAATACATTTTCTAGCTTAAATAAAAATTTAATTGATAAAAAAAATTAAAGTAAATTTATCAATGATTTGTATATTAGATAAAATGATAAAAATATTAAAATTGATCCACAAATTATAAAAATATTTTTTTGTTTTGTTTTTATATAATTTTGAATTATTGCAAATGTTATAGAAAATGATGCTAATATATACCAAAAAGCATCTATTATGCCTGCTAATAGAGCCATACCAAATTTTGTTTGAGTGCTATAGTCGTCATTTAAGAATTGACTAAAAATAGCTGAAAAAAATATCATGACTTTGGGGTTAATCAAAGACGCTGTAAATCCAATTAAATAACTCTCAAATAATGACTTTGGCGTTTTATACACTTCATTATTCCCTTTTTTAGTTTGTGTGAAAAACAATATTTTCCAACCAATGAAAATTAAAAAAAATGCTCCTAATATTTGTATGATTTGAATTGTTACAGGTGATATTTTAAGTAATAAATTCATGCTATATATTGAAAGAATAGCGTATAAAAGAATCCCAAAACCATGACCAATAGAAGCTATTATTCCAGATAACAATCCCTTCGCATTTGTAATATACAGAATTATAATTAAGCTTGGCCCAGGGGTTATGGCTCCAATGAGACAAATAGAAACAATTGTTAACCATTCATAAATATTCATTTTAACCCTAAATTTTTATCCCTATTATACTTGACCAATAAAAGAGTTTTGTCTTAAAGCCTCATAAATTGTTATAGCTACTGAATTACTTAAATTCAAACTTCTACTTCCATCAACCATAGGTATTCTTAGTTGATGCTCTTTCTTAATTGTATCAATTATTTCCTGAGGCAATCCATTTGTTTCACTTCCAAATAATAGACAGTCTCCAGAACAAAACTTTATTTCAGTATATGTTCTTTTAGCAAACTTTGTTAAAGCGTAAATTTTATTGTATTTGATTGATTGGATGCATGAAATTAAATCATCATGAATAAAAAAAGTAGCATTTTTTTTATAATCTAATCCAGCCCTTTTTAAAGAATTATCATCTATCTTAAAGCCAAGTGGTTTAATTAAGTGAAGAGTAACGCCAGTATTCGCAGCTAGCCTTATTATATTCCCAGTATTGGGAGGTATTTCTGGATTAAATAAAATAATATGAAACATATTTTATACTTGCCCTTGAAGTTTGATTAAATTAATTCAATGATCCTTGTAAAATATATTTTAGTATTCTTACAACTTGATGTTGATCTTTGGCCACAGCTGATGCTGAAGCATCAATTTCTTTAAGTGCATGCTGATGTTCGTCATTATGAATAATAATAATCGACTTATTTAAAGCTGAAGCAACTCCAGCGTCAAAAGCAGCATTCCATTGTTTATATTTATCACCAAATTTAACTACAACTAAATCACAATCAGTTATTGCTTTTCTTGTTTTTATAGAATTAATTTTAGCGCCTTTAATATCTTTCCAAAATTTCTTTTCTTCAGGTCCAAGAATCTCAACTCCACAATTATCTGAGGCATCATGATTAGTAATTGGTGAAGAAAAAGAAATTTCTAACTTCTCGTTTTGGCATAGTTGAATAATTTCATCTCGCCAGTTACTATGTATTTCACCAGATAAATATACATTTAACATATCAAACTCCTTTTTTATTTTTGTTTGCTTGGCAATAATTGAGGTGCTTTTAACATAGTAATCCATAAAGACAAACTAGCTATAACAGCCAAAACACTCATTACTAAAAGGATGAAATTATAATTAACGTCTATATCTAATAACTTTCCTACAATAGCAGGTCCTATTGCTGTTCCAAAAACCATTGTAGAAGTTGATAAAGATCGAACAGATCCTAAATTTTTTGTCCCATAATACGTTGGCCAAAAAGTTCCACCTATTGTCATTGCTAAACCCTGCGTCATGCCAAGAAAACCAAATCCCATTGC
>TARA_B110000902_G_scaffold258588_1_pt1 | contig 11466 bp, 9 predicted proteins | sample TARA_B110000902 | Tara Oceans TARA_B110000902 (sample SAMEA4398009) | marine metagenome | biome: Polar Biome; feature: [SRF] surface water layer (ENVO:00010504); material: water (ENVO:00002006), including particulate matter (ENVO:01000060) such as... | depth 5 m | reverse complement strand
GGGGGGAAATGACGCTTTTACGCTAAACTCACCTAAAAAATGGACTTCTGATATTAATGACCTTGTAAATTCAATTCAAAGTGAGTTTCCTAATACTCCAATCTATTTCGCAAATATGCCTCCTATAAAAGAGTTTCCTGCTTTTACAAAAAGTATAAAATTTGTGATCGGTAATTTGGTAGAAATTTTGGGAAAAGAATTAAAAAAATTTACAGATAATAAATCGAATGTTTATTATAATAATGAAATTGTCACCTTAAAAAAATGGAGTAAAAGACACTCTTTGCCTACTGATAATTCTAAACTTTATTTTAGTGATGGTGTCCATCCATCGAAATTAACCTACCATGTTTGGGGAGAAGAAATGGGTAATTTTATTAAAACAAAAATTAAATAACCGAATTATTTACACAATAAACATTTGCCTTTTTTTTTTACGAATCTATAGCACCTAAAACACGTTTCATGAAAGCATTTAATGCTTCTTTTTTGGGTGTTCCTTCTTTGATCATTTTATCTACTTCAATTGCGCCATATAAATTAGAAATCAACTCACCAATAACATCTAATTCTTCCTCTTTTAATGACGGAACTTCAGTTAAAGCTTCTAATGTTTCTATTGTTTCTAAAACATAATCTTGATCGTTTTCTTCGATAAAATTCGTTAAGTGTTTTATTACAGGTAGTTTCATGTGTCTATATTATATTTTTTAATGGTCACGTGTAGTTTCCATTTAGTCATTCCGTTGAGTATTCAGATCTTGTTATGGAAGTTTCATAATTAAATTATTTCGTTGACCAATTCTTTCAATACATCAAACTTATTTGTCTGTGTTTGATTTTTAATACTTCCATTTTCAAAAGTGGCAAATGTTGGTAAATTACTAACATCTGCTAATTTTCTACTTTCTGGAAATTTCTCAGCATCCACAATCACAAAAGCTATGTTTTCATTCTCTAAAGCTAACTTTTTAAATTTTGGCTTCATAATTCTACAGTTTCCACACCATGTTGCAGAATATTGAACAATTACTTTGTTGTTTCCACTTACAAACTCCTGTAAATTATCTTCACTTAATTCTTGAACCATATTCATTATGAATTTTTCCATCCTAAATCCTTCTCTTTGGGAAGGATTTAGGATGGAGTTAATTTATTTTTTAATGAGAAGCTAAATATGCTGCAGTTCCTTTTGCATTAGGAGCCATTGCATCTTTACCTTCTTCCCAGTTTGCAGGACAAACTTCTCCGTTCGTTTGAACATGTGCATATGCGTCAATTAAACGTAAAAATTCATTTACATTTCTACCAACTGGCATATGATTAACACCTTCATGAAAAACAGTTCCTTCTTCATCAATTAAATACGTTGCTCTATATGTAACATTATCTCCTTCAACCTGTACCGTTCCTGTTGCCTCATCATATGTTTCATTTGTGATATCTAAAATACCTAAAATTGATGACAAATTTCTGTTGCTATCTGCTAAAATTGGGTAAGTAACCCCTTCAATTCCTCCATTATCTTTAGAAGTACTTAACCATGCAAAATGAACTTCTGGAGTATCACAAGAAGCACCAATTACGATGGTATTCCTTTTTTCAAATTCTCCTAAAGCCGCTTGAAAAGCATGTAACTCTGTAGGACAAACAAATGTAAAATCTTTTGGATACCAGAATAACAACACTTTCTTTTTGTTTTTAACTGCTTCTTCTAATACATTTAGTTTAAATGTATCGCCCATTTCATTCATTGCGTCTACATTTGAATTTGGAAATTTTCTTCCTACTGCTGTTGCCATTTTATTTTATTTTTTAATTGTTAATTATCCTTTTTTTTAAGTTCCAAATATATCTACTGAAAAGTATTTTTAGAGTAAAAAATAAATTTTTTACAAATAGCAGAATCAATTTTATTTATAAAGACAAATACTTTTTTTTAAGTGACGATTTCAACTCATTAACAATTCCTATTACCAACCCTTTTAATTCTTTATAAGTTTTTTATATTAGTTGAATTTAAGTTAATAAAAAGTCCCGCTTTCTTTAAATCAAACGTATAAGTTTTTCTTATCATTGAATAATAAAATAAATATATTTAATGGATACATTACTTTTATTTTTTTTTATTTTTATAAAAAAAATGGAAAATTACAACAAGAATGATGTCAACCAATGCCCATTCATGGAAGGAACTCAAAAAGCAACTGCTGGTAGTGGTACTAGAAATAGAGATTGGTGGCCAAATGAATTAAAATTAAATATTCTTCGTCAAAACGGAATTGCATCAAATCCGATGGGTAAAGATTTTGATTATGCAACTGCATTTAATAGTATCAATTTTACTGAGCTAAAAAAAGATGTTGTAGATTTAATGACAAATTCACAAGATTGGTGGCCTGCAGATTATGGTCATTATGGGCCATTTATGGTTCGTATGGCTTGGCATAGTGCAGGTACATATAGAGTTGGTGATGGACGTGGTGGAGCTGGTTCTGGCACACAACGTTTTGCGCCATTAAATAGTTGGCCAGACAATGGTAATTTAGATAAAGCACGTTTATTATTATGGCCGGTTAAAAAGAAATATGGACATAAATTATCTTGGGCAGATTTAATGATTCTTGCTGGTAATTGTGCTATGGAATCTATGGGGTTTGAAACCTTTGGTTTTGCTGGTGGACGTGAAGATGTTTGGGAACCTGAACAAGATATTTATTGGGGATCTGAAACAGAATGGTTAGGAAATGATGCACGTTATGAAGACGGTAATTTAGAAAGTGATTTAGGAGCTGCTCACATGGGATTAATTTATGTAAACCCAGAAGGTCCTAACGGAAATCCAGATCCTTTAAAATCAGCTATAGATATTAGAGAAACTTTTGGTAGAATGGCAATGAATGATGAAGAAACTGTTGCCCTTGTTGCTGGAGGACATACATTTGGCAAAGCACATGGAGCTGCAAATCCAGGTGAATATGTTGGTGCAGAACCTGCAGGTGCACCAATTGAAGAAATGAGTACTGGTTGGAAAAACACTTATAAATCTGGAATTTTAGAAGATACAATTACAAGTGGAATTGAAGGAGCTTGGACGCCCAATCCAACACAATGGGATGCTGAATATTTTGATGTTTTACTAAATTATAATTGGGAGTTAACCAAAAGTCCTGCAGGAGCGCATCAATGGACACCAACTGCGGCATCTAATGCTAAAACAGCTCCAAAAGCCGGAAATGCATCTGAAAAACAAGCCTTAATGATGACTACGGCAGACATGGCTATGAAAATGGATTCAGCTTATTTAGCCATTTCTAAACGTTTCCATAAAGATCATAAAGCCTTTGAAGACACTTTTGCAAGAGCTTGGTATAAATTGACACATAGAGATATGGGACCAGTTTCTCGCTATTTAGGACCAGAAATTCCTCAAGAAGAATTAATTTGGCAAGACCCAATTCCGACAGGAAACAAGCTTTCAGAAGCTGAAATAGCAACATTAAAAGCAAGTATTTTAAGTTCAGAATTATCGATCTCTCAATTAGTAACAACTGCTTGGGCATCCGCTTCAACTTTTAGAGGTTCTGATATGAGAGGTGGTGCAAATGGAGGACATATTCGGTTAGCACCACAAAAAAAGTGGGCAGTGAATAATCCTTATGAATTGAATAAAGTACTAACTGCTTTAGAAGGAATTCAAAAAGATTTTAACGGAACAGTTTCTATCGCAGACTTAATTGTTTTAGGAGGTTCTGTAGGTGTAGAACAAGCCGCGAAAAATGCGGGTTATTCTATTACAGTCCCTTTTCGTTCTGGAAGAGGAGATGCATCTCAAGAACAAACTGATATCGTTTCTTTTGGGTATTTAGAACCAAGGGCAGACGGATTTAGAAATTTCATCAAAAAAGATTTAAAATTAGCTGCAGAAGAATTACTAATTGATAAAGCTCAATTATTAACACTTTCAATTCCAGAAATGACTGTTTTAGTTGGTGGGTTACGTATTTTAGGAGCAAATTATGATGGTTCTAAACACGGAGTTTTTACTGATAATGTTGGTCATTTAACAAACGATTTCTTTACAAATGTGCTAGATTTTTCTTTAACTTGGAAAGCTACAAATTCTGAAGAAAAAGAATTTATTGGAAGAGATCGAAGAACAGGAGCAATGAAGTTTTCTGGAACAAGAGCCGATTTAATTTTTGGTTCTAACACAGAGTTACGTGCAGTTGCAGAAGTTTATGGAGCAGATGATGCTCAAGAACGTTTTATAAACGATTTTGTAGCTTCCTGGACAAAAGTGATGAACCTTGATCGATTTGATCTGAAAGAATAAAAAAAGTTGATGGGAAGTTTTTATATTTCCATCAACTTTATTGATACTATTTAATGTTCTCTATAGTTCTATATTATTTAAAATTGAAACCTATTCTAAAAGTAAACGTACTGTTGGAAGTTTTAAAATTAGAAATATTTTGTTGTTCATAAACATCTCCAAGTGTTTGACTGAATAAAACGCCAATAATAAAATCACCTTCTTTTGTTTTGTAGTGAGAAAAATCAAAACCAGTCATAAAATTTATAATGAATGGGGTTGCAAAATCAAATTGAGTTTCTCTGAAATTTTCTTCAACATCTATAATTGGTCGATTCAAGTTTCCTGTGGGAGAGTAATAATTTGTTCGTATATCTGACTTGGTATTGAAAGCTGCTGAAAAACCAATATTAAAAAAAATAGGTTTTGTATTATAAGCAACATTTTTAAAAAGCTTTTTTAAATTAAGACCTACAACAAACGGAATTTCAAAATAATCTAATCTAAATCTTGTTTTGTAATAAGCATTTTCTGAGTTACCCTGACTAATAATAATCACATCATTATTTTTCTTTCTATACTCTTCCCCTTTTCCTGTATAAGAAAAGCCCGATTCTAAGCGAAAATAATCATTCAGTTGATAAAAAAGCCTAGCATTAAAATGACTTCCAAATCTAAAAAAATTGTTATAGCCAAGTGATTTATTGTTTCCTAACTCACTAACAGCTGTGTTAAAAAAACTAAAATTAACACCAGCACTTATACCAAAAGTAACTTTGTTTTTTTTATCTATTTGCTCTTCTTCTTGTGAAAGTGTTGAAAGTGTAACTATTAATAATAGTAAACTAAAATATATTTTCTTTTTCATCTTAAATTTTTAAAACAAAGATAAAAAACTATTTACTCGCAAACAATTTTATATCATTTGCAGAAATTTCTTTCTCCCCTAAAATTATTAAACGTTCCACAACATTCCGTAATTCACGAATATTCCCTGTCCAATCATACTCCTGTAATAATTTAATTGCTGCTTCTGAAAATTCTTTTTCAGGAGTTCCTTGTGTTTCTGATATTTTCTTTGTAAAAAAATCTACCAACAAAGGAACGTCTTCCCTTCTATCGTTTAAAGAGGGGACTTTAATTAAAATCACTGCCAATCTATGATACAAATCTTCTCTGAATCTACCTGCAGCAATTTCTTCCTTCAAGTTTTTATTCGTTGCTGCAACCACCCTAACATTTACTTTGATATCTTTATCAGAACCAACCCTAGAAATAGTACTTTCTTGCAATGCCCGTAAAACTTTTGCTTGTGCAGACAAACTCATATCACCAATTTCATCTAAGAAAATAGTGCCGCCATTTGCAGCTTCAAACTTTCCTGCTCTGTCTTTATTTGCTCCTGTAAAAGAACCTTTTACGTGTCCAAAAAGTTCGCTTTCTATTAATTCAGAAGGGATCGCAGCACAGTTCACCTCAATCATAGGTGCTTTTATTCTGTCTGATTTCTCGTGTAACCAATGTGCAACTAGCTCTTTTCCAGTTCCGTTAGGACCTGTAATTAAAACTCTTGCATCTGTAGCAGCTACTTTTTCTATGATCTCTTTTATGTGAGAAATAGCAGGACTCTCACCAATCATTTGGTAACCTTTACTCACTTTCTTTTTTAACCTTTTGTTTTCTACGAGCAAAGTTTTGGTATCCAAAGCATTTCTTACAGTATTTAAAAGTCGGTTTAAATCTGGGGGCTTAGAAATATAATCGAAAGCGCCTAAACGCATCGTATTTACTGCTGTATCTAGATCTCCATGACCAGAAATCATAACTATTGGTATTTCTGGTTTTATTTTTTTTGCCTTTTCTAACACCTCAACACCATCCATTTTTGGCATTTTAATATCACATAAAATTAAATCATAATCATGATTTTTTATCATTTCTATTCCTAACAAACCGTCTGCTACTGCTGTTACGTTGTAAGATTCATTCTCTTCTGAAATAATTTTTGTTAAAACCCTTCTAATGGCAGCCTCGTCTTCTATTATTAATATTTCACTCATTTTTTTAGTTTGAAAGGTTCTGAAATACAAAAATGCAAAAGTTCAAAAGTTCAAATTTTCAAATTTTGATTAAATGAAACCTTTTTTAAACTTTCTTACTCATTAATTTCTCGTATTAGTATTAACTATTTTAACATTACACATCTATTTTTGTTACTATTCTCTACTCCTAAAAATACCTATTTCTTAATAAAAAAAGAGTGTAAAAATGTTTTCACTACACTTTTTCAATTATTGAAACCCATCCAATAGATCAACAAATACAAAGGTAACCAATAACAATGCCATAAAAAAAATAATTTAAATCAAGAAAATTCAATTAAAAATGAATAAAAATATTTCTTAACTTCTAATAGATTGCTTGTCAATGTTTATCTATTTTTTTTAAAACAATTGACAAAACAAATTTACCTATTTTCTCAATAGTACGAGTTAACCACCTAAGCTGATCTTCTTTAATTTATGTTAAAATTTACTATGCGTGCATAACTTTTTTACAATTTACTATGCATGCATAATAAATTTGTATATATTTGACACAATGGATAAAATTAAATCAATAGATCACCAACTAAGAGCAACATGGCAAGCAGTTGCTAAAATGTATAACGAACAAGCAATTCATCACAATAGCACAATGTCTACTGCTTTTGTTTTATTAAATATTGACAAGCAAAATGGAACTCCATCGACAGCTTTAGGTCCTTTAATGGGAATGGAACCGACGAGTCTTTCCAGAATTTTAAAAACAATGGAAGATAAAGGCGCTATTTCCAGAAAGAAAAACCCTGATGATGGTAGAAGTGTTATCATTAAATTAACTGACTATGGCAAAGAAATGCGTAGAGTATCAAAAGGCCATGTTATAAAGTTCAACGAAACGATACATGAACATGTTTCTGAAAAAGATTTAGAAGGCTTTTTCAAGGTAACATCAACAATTAACAAATTAATTGCAGACAAAGATATTTATGAAAATATCAAAAGTAAAGCAGTTTAAAAAAAACAGAACAATGACGAGAAGAATTAAAAAAGTAGCAATAGTTGGCTCTGGAATTATGGGAAGCGGAATTGCTTGTCATTTTGCAAATATTGGTATAGAAGTTCTTTTATTGGATATTGTTCCAAGAGAATTAACTGACAAAGAAAAAGCAAAAGGATTCACATTAGAGGACAAAGTTGTGCGTAATCGATTAGTAAATGATGCGTTAAAAGCTTCTTTAAAATCGAAACCCTCTCCAATTTATAATCAAAAATTTGCAAACAGAATTACGACAGGTAATTTAGAAGATGACATTTCAAAAGTTACGGATGTAGATTGGATTATGGAAGTTGTCGTTGAAAGATTAGACATTAAAAAACTCGTTTTTGAACAGTTAGAAAAATACAGAACTCCAGGCACCATTATCTCTTCGAACACCTCTGGTATTCCGATCAAATTTATGAACGAAGGAAGAAGTGAAGATTTTCAGAAACATTTTGCTGTAACTCACTTTTTTAACCCACCACGATATTTAAAGCTTTTTGAAGTTGTTCCAGGTCCAAATTGCAAACAAGAAGTTACTGACTTCTTGATGATGTTTGGAGAAAAATTTTTAGGAAAAACTTCAGTCTTAGCAAAAGATACCCCAGCTTTTATAGGGAACAGGATTGGAATCTTCGGAATCCAATCCCTTTTCCATCAAGTAAAAGAACTAGGTCTAACTGTTGAAGAAATTGACAAATTAACCGGACCTGTTATTGGTCGCCCAAAATCTGCTACGTTTAGGACAGTAGATGTTGTTGGTTTAGACACCTTAGTTCATGTTGCCAATGGAATTTATGAAAATTGTCCTAACGATGAGGCGCATGCTCTTTTTCAATTGCCTGAGTTCATCAACACAATGATGGAAAAAAAATGGCTAGGAAGTAAAACTGGTCAAGGATTTTACAAAAAAATTGTAACTACTGAAGGAAAAAAAGAAATCTTAACTTTAGACTTAGATACATTAGAATATCGTTCAAAAAAACGTGCGAAATTTGCAACTTTAGAATTGACAAAGACAATTGATAAACCTATTGATCGCTTTAAAATATTAGTTGACGGAAAAGACAAAGCTGGCGTTTTTTATAGAAAAAACTTTGCTGCAATGTTTGCCTATGTTCAAAATAGAATTCCAGAGATTTCTGATGAAATCTATAAAATAGATGATGCAATGAAAGCTGGTTTTGGTTGGGAAAATGGACCTTTCGAAATTTGGGATGCAGTTGGTATAGAAAAAGGGATTGAATTAATGAAAGCTGAAGGAATGGAACCCGCCCTATGGATTCATGAAATGTTAGCAAGTGGCATTTCTTCCTTTTATAGTATAAAAGAAGGAGCAACCTATTATTATGATATTCCTTCCAAAAATCAAACTAAAAAACCGGGTCAAGAATCATTTATCATTTTAGATAATATTAGGAAATCAAACGAAGTTTGGAAAAATACGGGTGCTGTAATTGAAGATCTTGGAGATGGAATTTTAAATTTAGAATTCCAATCTAAAATGAATACCATAGGTGGCGATGTATTAGCAGCAGTAAACAAAGCAATTGATTTAGCAGAAAAAGACTTTCAAGGTTTGGTGATTGGTAATCAAGCAGCCAATTTCTCTGTGGGTGCAAATATTGGCATGATTTTTATGATGGCGGTTGAGCAAGAATATGATGAATTAAACTATGCTATAAAATATTTCCAAGACACAATGATGCGCATGCGTTATTCAGCAATACCAACCATTTCTGCACCTCATGGAATGGCTTTAGGTGGGGGTTGTGAAATTTCATTACATGCAGATAAAGTTGTAGCAGCGGCAGAAACGTATATGGGATTAGTCGAATTTGGAGTTGGTGTAATTCCCGGTGGTGGTGGCTCTAAGGAAATGGCTTTAAGAGCATCAGATTCTTTTAGTAAAGGAGATGTTGAATTAAACATTTTACAAGAAAATTTCTTAACCATTGGAATGGCAAAAGTATCAACCTCTGGGTATGAAGCTTTTGATTTAGGATTACTTCAAAAAGGAAAAGATGTTGTTGTGGTTAATAAAGACAGGCAAATTGCAACGGCAAAAGCACACGCAAAATTAATGGCAGAAAGCGGTTATACACAACCCGCAAAAAGGAATGATGTAAAAGTTTTAGGAAAACAAGCTTTAGGCATGTTCTTAGTAGGAACTGATTCTATGAAAGATTCTAAATACATTAGTGAACACGATATGAAAATTGCGAATAAACTAGCTTATGTAATGGCTGGTGGAGATTTATCTGAACCTACATTGGTTACAGAGCAGTATTTATTAGATATTGAAAGAGAAGCGTTTTTATCACTTTGTACAGAACGTAAAACGTTGGAAAGAATTCAACACATGTTGAAGACAGGGAAACCCTTGAGAAATTAGAAAAAGACGTAGGACTAAATGATATAAGACTTCAAGATTGTATGGAAAATCCTATGTTTTAAGTTCTTTTAATCACAAGTCAAATAAAAAATAAAATTTAAATTATACAAGGAATGATAACCCGATTTATGGAAAACTTGAGCAAGTCTTAAGTCATACATCAAATCATCATAAGTCAAAATAATTATTATGAGTAAAACAGCCTATATAGTAAAAGCATATAGAACTGCAGTTGCAAAAGCTCCAAAAGGTGTTTTTCGCTTTAAACGTGCAGATGAATTGGGTGCAGAAACAATTCAACACATGATGAAAGAATTACCAAATTTAGACGTAAAACGTATTGATGACGTAATTGTTGGTAATGCGATGCCTGAAGGCTCTCAAGGATTAAACATGGCGCGTTTTATCTCTTTAATAGGGTTGAACTCTGTGGATGTTCCTGGAGTTACAGTAAATCGTTTTTGCTCTTCAGGGTTAGAAACCATTGCAATGGCAGCGGCCAAGATTCAAGCAGGAATGGCAAGCTGTGTTATTGCAGGTGGTGCAGAAAGTATGAGTTCTGTACCCATGACTGGTTTCAAACCTGAACTAAATTATGATACGATAAAATCTGGTCATGCAGATTATTATTGGGGGATGGGAAATACTGCAGAAGCAGTTGCAAATGAGTTTAAAATTTCTAGGGAAGATCAAGATGATTTTGCTTTTAAGTCTCATATGAAAGCTTTAAAAGCACAAGCAGAAAATCGTTTTCAAGATCAAATAGTTCCTATTGAAGTTGAAGAAACCTATTTGGATATCAATGGAAAAAAAGCAACTAAAAAATATACCGTAACGAAAGATGAAGGTCCAAGAAAAGGAACTTCCACTGCAGTTTTAAATAAATTACGCCCAGTTTTTGCAGCTGGAGGAAGTGTCACTGCTGGTAATTCATCTCAAATGAGTGATGGTGCAGCTTTTGTTATGGTGATGAGTGAAGAAATGGTAAAAGAATTGAATATAGAACCTATTGCAAGAGTTGTCAATTATGCTGCGGCTGGTGTAGCACCAAGAATTATGGGAATTGGTCCTGTTGCTGCAATTCCTAAGGTTTTAAAACAAGCAGGATTACAACAAAAAGACATTGATTTAATTGAATTGAATGAAGCTTTTGCTTCTCAATCTTTAGCTGTAATGCGTGCGTTAGATTTGAACCAAGAAATTGTAAATGTAAATGGTGGTGCTATTGCATTAGGGCATCCTTTAGGTTGTACAGGAGCTAAATTATCCGTGCAATTATTTGATGAAATGCGTAAACGCAAACTAAAAAACAAATACGGGATGGTAACTATGTGTGTTGGCACAGGCCAAGGTGCTGCTGGTATTTTCGAATTCCTGTCTTAATAGAGATGTAAGAGAAAATAGACTTAATTCTATCAATAAGAAAATAATTAAAATTTAATCATAAGGTAATTCAGAAATCTTAAAAAGTCAAAAGTCTTACCGTTATAAGTCAAAAAAATATGGAAACATCAAAAAAAGACCTTCTGAGAGGTGGACAATTCTTAGTAAAAGAAACCAACTGTGAAGACGTATTTACTCCAGAAGATTTTTCTGAGGAGCAACAAATGATGAAGGAAGCTGTGATGGAATTTAATGATCGTGAAATCATTCCTCACAAAGCTCGTTTTGA
>TARA_B110000902_G_scaffold20635_1_pt1 | contig 11477 bp, 17 predicted proteins | sample TARA_B110000902 | Tara Oceans TARA_B110000902 (sample SAMEA4398009) | marine metagenome | biome: Polar Biome; feature: [SRF] surface water layer (ENVO:00010504); material: water (ENVO:00002006), including particulate matter (ENVO:01000060) such as... | depth 5 m | reverse complement strand
GTAGAAGGTGGAGATGAGGTACCAGAAGGACATTATGAAAACGATAACATGAAAGAAACAGTTGTACCTAACCGTAACAAGATGTTTGCTTCGATATCCCAAGCAGTTGCATTATCAATTGCTAATCGTACAGAAGAAACTTGTGATATTGCATTAGGAATCCATGCTGGTGATCATGCCATTTATCCGGACTGTAGACAAGAGTTTAGAGACGCGGATGATTTAGCATTTCGAGAAGGAAATTGGGATGCAGAAAGAGTAGGGTACTTTACTCCCTATTTAGAAACAGATAAATTAGGAATATTAAAAGATGGACAACAATTGGTTAAAGAGTTCGGAATTGGATTTAATGAAGTATACAAACGTACTAATACTTCATATAAGCCCTATCCTAGCGGCAATAGCGATTACAAATCAGCATCATCTGTTGAACGGATCGAAGCATTTATCTCATTGGGTGTGGATGACCCTGTACAGTATGAGGATGAAACTGGAGAAGTTAAATATAGTATTGCAAAAGCGTTTGTAGAAGATATTTTAGCAAACCATTCAACAGCAGCCGTAAGAGGAGATTTATAAAACACAATGGATATAGTTTACCCCTATTCGTTAAGTTATAACCTAGATAGTTATACTAAGAAGGTAGTCGACCAACACCATTCAAATAGTAGGGCCTTTGAGTTATTTCTATCTTGTTTAGAATATGCTCAAAGGTTTTATTCTATCACTATTATAACAGATGAATTAAGTTATCCTAAGTTAAAAAATTTACCTTATAATGTAAAAATAGATTACCCTAAGGAATTAATTTATGTAGATGATTATAAATTGTATGCTATAAAAAAATATCCAAATAGCATTATAATTGACCCTGATGTAGTTTTATATAAGAAATTAAATATAAAAGAAGGATATGATGTTTATGTAGATTATAATTACCTTAATTATGAAAATGGGTTAGATGTTATGTTAGAGTCTATACAAGATTACAAAGATAATAATTATCCTATAGACATATTTAATATAAATAACGTTCCTAACTTAGGTTTTCTTTATTTTTCCAATAAAAAAATGCAAAAAGATTATATTTATGAATATAACAAAATTAGAGAATGGTCTATTAAAAATTTAAATTATAAAGTATTACACTCTACCATTATAGGACAATATTGTTTGGGTTGGTTATCAGAAAATAAAGGATATAATATTGGTTATTTGAAAGAAATGAATAATCGTTATAACCATTTTGCAGGGGCCCAAAAATATTCTGAAAAATTTAAAGTACCAAAATTAAATAGTTTATTATAAATGTTACAACTAGGAATATCAGCTTTTTACCACGATAGTGCTTGTGCTATCTTCCAAGATGGGTTATTACTAGGGGCAATAGAAGAAGAAAGATTTACAGAAATAAAACATGACCCTTCTTTCCCCTACAACTCAATAGAATGGTGTTTAGAAAAAGCAAACATTAAAATAGAAGATATAGACCAAGTATGTTGGTACGAAAATCCTATAGATAAAGAGGATAGAATCTTAAAAACGTTTAAGAAAAAATGGTGGAAAACATTTTTATTAAAAAGAAGATATGAAAAAAAATCACTTGAAGAATCACCTTTTAGGTTACTTAAAGAAATGGGTTTCAATGGAGACATCACATTCATTCCTCACCACTTATCTCACGCTGCTTTTAGTTATTTTACTAGCCCTTATGAGTCTGCAGCTATCCTTACAGTGGATGGGGTAGGAGAATGGGAATCCGTAACTATTAGTAGAGCACAGGGTAACCAAATAGATAAATTATTATCTATAGATTATCCAAATTCTTTAGGTTTATTTTATTCTGCTATGACTGCTTATTTAGGTTTTAAACCTAATGAGGGAGAATACAAAGTAATGGGGTTAGCACCTTATGGTGACCCTAATAGATATTATTCTTTACTATATAAAATATTTCAATCTAAATCTAATAAATTAGAAATAAAACAAAAATATTTTAATTGGGGTTATGATGATAAAAAGATGTTTACTAAACATTTATTTAAATTATTAGGTTTACCTCCAAGGTTACCCCAAGATAAATTAACTCAATTCCATAAAGATTTAGCAGCTGCAGTCCAAAAAACATACGAAAGAGAATTTCTAAAATTAGTCTTAGTTTCAAAGGAACTTGTAGGGATTAACAATTTATGTTTAGGTGGAGGGTGTGCCTATAATGGGGTAGCCAATAATAAAGCTTATAAATTCTTCCCTAAAATTCACATACCTTTTTCTCCAACAGATGCTGGTTCTGCTATAGGAGCTGTTTTAGCTGTTAATAAAGAAAAAATTCGAATAAAACCTTATTTAGGTTATAAATCAACTTCTAAGGAAACAGAAAATGTTTTAAATGATTTTAAAGATTCAGTTTCTTATAAAAAGTATGATTATACTTCATTAGTAGATATAACTGCAAAATCTATTAAACTCGGAAAAATTATAGCATGGCACCAACAAGATATGGAGTTTGGGGCTCGTGCTTTAGGTAATAGAAGCATTTTAGCAAATCCTCAAATATCAAATATGAGGGAAAAATTAAACATGATAATTAAAAAGCGTGAAGGTTTTAGACCCTTTGCACCATCTGTTACATTAGAAAAAGCTAAAAAGTATTTTGATATAAAAGAACCAATTCCTTACATGAATCAAGTAGTAAAAGCCAAATCCAACTTATTCCCCGCTGCTACCCATGTAGATGGTACTTCCAGAGTACAAACTGTAAGTATAAAGGATAATATGTTATATTACAATCTATTAAAGGCAGTAGGTAAGCATACAGGACATGAAGTTGTTTTAAATACCTCTTTTAACCTAAAGGATCAAACAATTACAATGACCCCTAGGCAAGCGGTAGAAAGATTCGTATATTCCGATATCGATTTTTTGGTTATTGATAATTATTTTATAAGAAAAAAATGAAAATAATAAATTGGTTTAAAGCTAAACTCTGGGCTTTTAGAAAAAACAGAGAATATAAAAAGAAAATTAAGGAACTCAAAAAACGAGACCCATTCACCTATAAACATTTTTAATATGATGGAAAAATATCCTGATGCTAAAAAGCATCAAATTGTAAGTTTTATAAAATCAGGTTTTAGAATTTTAGGTTATGCTTTCTTGCCATTTAATTTGGCTATCGCAACCGGGGTTCTTATATTTAGTGAATTAATAGGAATAATAGAAGAATTAGTATGAAAAAAGTTTTGTATTTTAGTGCAACATGGTGTGGACCATGTAAGCAATTAGGACCCATTATGGAGTCATTAAGTGGAGAAATTAATTATGAAAAAATTAATGTTGACACAAACTCAGATTTAGTTACCGAACATGGTATCCGTAACATTCCAACACTTGTTTTATTAGAAAATGGGGTAGCAAAAGACCGTAAAACCGGTTTATTACCAAAAGATCAAATTTTAAATTGGTATAATAATGGGTAGTTTTACATCAACAAAGGTATTTGACGGTTTCTCAACTGTATTTCGTCAACATAAAGCAACAACAACCCACTGTCAATATCTCCATGGTTATGGGGTATCATTTAAAATCTGGTTTACAGGTGAATTAGATGATAGAAATTGGGTATGGGACTTTGGAGGTATGAAACGTGCCACTGGTAAGATTGATGGTAAAAACCCTAAGGAATGGTTTGATTTTATGTTTGATCATACTATGTTAATTGCAGAAGATGATCCTTTTGCTAAGGCATTTGACGAAATGGGACAATCAGGGGTCGCACAAGTACGTATAGTACCAGCCACAGGAGCAGAGCAATTTGCTAAATTAATTTACGACAAAGTAAATCTTTTTATATTAGATGAAACCGAAGGTAGAGTTTCAATTAAAAGAGTAGAATTTAGAGAACATGCAAAAAACTCAGCTATATATGAACCTCCAGTTATAAATATTTAAAAACAAACACAGTGAATAAACAACCACTTAAAAAAATTTATGGAACATAAACAATTAGGTAGAGTAGAAGATTACGAGAAAAACCTCCCAATCGTAGAAATTTATACTGCAGTCCAATCCGAAGGCAGCAGAGCAGGATACCCAACAGTAGTAATCAGAACTACAGGGTGTACACATAGGTGCTACTTCGGTGAAGGAGGATGGTGTGATAGTTGGTATACCTCAATACACCCAGATAAAGGTCAATATAACTTCAATGACATTATCAAAGCATATAAAAAAAATCCTCACATTAAAGAAATGATGCTAACAGGTGGTTCACCTTCCATGCATGGTAAACTCGTAAACGAACTAACACATTTTGCAAATGAAAATAATATATTCATTACTATGGAGAATGAAGGCAGTCATTTTCTACCTACGGATTATCCTATCAATTTGCTTTCTATCAGTCCCAAATTCTCTAATTCGGTACCTGTACTTGGAGTGGCAACACCACAAGGTAAGATTACGGATGAAAGGATGATTAAGCAACACAATAAACTCAGACTTAATTATGACGCAATGAAGAAAAGCATTGCTTACCACTCAGATTACCACATTAAACCTGTATGGGATGGAAAAGATAAAACCGCTTTAGCTGAAATTATGGAGTGTATAGAGACTCTTAATGCAGCAGAAGACAAAGTATGGTTTATGCCTGCTGGAGATTCAAGAGAATCATTATTTAAATCATACCCTGTATTATTCGATTGGGTTAGAGATAATGGATACCGAATGACATGGAGACCCCATATCATTGCATTTGAAGATCAAAGAGAAGTATAATAAATAAAATAAGTTATGAAAAGTAGAAAAAAACAACATACAGATTTAGAAGTAGTGCAAGTCGGTTTCGCAAATGGTATAGCACCCGGCTTTCCTTTTACAGATAAGGAAAAACAATCTATGATTGAAGATGCTACCGAAGCATATGGTCAGTTTTTAACAGCACTAAAATGCGATTGGAAAAATGATCCTAATTCATCAGATACACCAAGACGTGTAGCAAAAGCATATGTAAATGATTTATGGGCTGGGAGATACACGGCGATGAGTGAAATTACTTCATTCCCATCAGATGGTTATGATGGTGTTATTATAGAACGTAATATACCGTTAATCTCAATGTGCTCTCACCACCACCAAACCATTAATGGTGTAGTACACATTGGGTATGTAGCAGGTCAAGAAGGACAAGTAATTGGTTTATCTAAATTAAATCGAATTGTAGAATTATTTGGTAGAAGAGGAGCAATCCAAGAACAGTTAACATCAGCAATTCATAATGCAGTAACTTTAATTACTGAAGGTAATAAAGGTGTTATAGTTACAGTTGTAGCAACCCACAATTGTGTAAGTTGCCGTGGTATTAAACATCAAGGAGCATCAATGGTTACTACTAAAGCATCCGGGGTATTCCGAGAAAATGGGAATAATGCACGTCAAGAATTTTTTGATTCAATTAAAATTAATAACGGAACACACGCTATATAATGATAACACTTGAAAATAAAATAATATTAAGTTGGGATGATGTAAAAACCCTAGTAGACAAACTCTGTGAGAAAATTATATTAGATCTCCCCAACATAGATTCGGTGTATGGTATTCCTAGGGGTGGTTTAATTCCTGCTACTATGGTATCTCATAAATTAAATTTACCTTATTCAAATATAATGTTACCTAATACATTAGTGATAGATGATATTTGTGATTCTGGAGTAACAATTAGAGATAGTATAGGGGTAAACACAGCTACTCTTTACCATAAACCTAACGACATAGCAACACCAACTATATTTGCAGAAGAGATTGTTACAAGTAAGTGGGTTATTTTCCCGTGGGAACAACCTGAAGCACCAATGATTCAAGATTATTTAAAATGAGATTAGGAGACAAGCTAGCAAAATTAATTTCTATCTTAACCTTAGGTCAGGGTAAGAAATTTGCTACTTGGGTAGCAAAATTAAGAGGTAAAGAAGATTGTGGTTGTGATCGTAGACAAGAGAAATTAAATAACCTTACTAAATTTAAATCAACACCCCCACTAGATGATTAATACTTCATTTATTAAGAATAAATATAATACATTAGAAGAGGATAAAAAGACATTTTTATCTTCACCCCCCTTTCCTAATATATCTTTAAGGGATTTTTTACCAATTGATTATGCTTACACTTTAAATAAGGAATGCAACTTTATGCCTTTAGATCAATGGAAGAAATTCACAAGAAAGGGTAGTCATATGGTAGAATATAATAATCTAAACCATATGGACCAGGGTTCCCAAATGGTAAATGTTCTTAATAGTAGTCCTTTTATCAAATATTTGGAAGAATTAACAGGGATACCATCACTTCTCCCAGACCCTCATTTAATTGGTGCAGGGTATAGTAGGAGTTTTAAGGGAGATAGTTTAAAGGTTCATACTGATTTTAATTGGAATGAAGAATTAAAACTCCACAGAGCATTATCTTTAATAATCTACCTAACCCCAAGATGGGAAAATAAATGGGGTGGGGGTTTAAGCTTTTATAATAGAGAATTAGACCAAGAATATAAAGCAGACTGTTTATTCAATACTGCTTTAATTTGGAAGTATGACAAGTATGGCTACCACGGTTATAAGGAACCAATTACTTGTCCCGAAAATACATCCCGTAACACTTTAAGATTATTTTATTATGTTAGTGATTCTCAACATAAAAAAGATGACCCACCACATAGAAGTTTATATTGGAGAGATAATAATGGAGAACCAACAGATAATAAATAAAAAATGATATACGCAAAATACACACCTGGAGATGAGATTAACCATGAAAGTGATAATAGTGGCCACTACAGGGTATACCACGAAAAAGGTATAAAATCAATAGAACTTTTTGACCCAACAGAAGATGAATCTCCAACTTTTTATTATGATAGACATGATTTAGCTTTAAGGAATATAGAATTTATGAATTTTTTAGGATTTAATGAATGGAAAGTTTTTAAAACAAATATAAATTCTAGAATCATTATTAACTTTACAGATGATTATTTAAATATTTTAGATTTAAAAAGGATTGGAAGAGTTATAAAAATAAAAGCTTTAGATGCTTCTAGAATTACTTTAGCAGTTATGGATCCTTTATTTAAACAATTTATAGAAAAAGAATTTACTAAAGTTGGAATTAAGGGTATGAATATAGTAGTATACCCACATCTTTTAAAAACCACTATTGCACCACAAAATTTAGATAACAGTACTTCATATAAATTTAGTGCCCTATCTAGGAATTACTCAGCTACGAGGTTAGAATTATATTTAAGATTACTAGAAGATAATTCCCTCCCAGACTTTCAATTCTCCTTTCATAATCTAAAACCTTACCACTTCCAAGGACCAATTTCTATAGAAAAAATGAAATTAGATGCGGTCGAACGATTTGGATCTAAAACACCCCGAATGGAGGGATTTATAGAAGAAGTACCTTATGATTTAGGTCAACCTGATTATAAATGGAGTGATGTTACTTTTGATGCTATCTACAACTCCGATTTTCATTTATTAGTGGAATCCCATTTTGATTGTTACTTAGAAGGAATTTGGAGTTATGCTAAAGAAGAACACAATGAAGAAGAATTTGCTCCGGCATTTGCAACAGAAAAAACATATAAGGTTATTAACTGTAAACGCCCCTTTATTGCTTTTTCCACCCCTTACTTTTTAAAAGGAATGAATGAAATGGGTTTAAAAACTTTTAGCCCATACATTGATGAATCCTATGACACAATTTTAGATAATACAGAAAGAATGAAAGCTATTGTGGCTGAGGTAAAAAGGATTCGTACATTACCACAAGATGAATATGAAACACTAATTAGTAATATAAAACCTATCACAGAGCACAATTATAATTTCTTTGTTGAGATGCACCAAGATACCTCTCTATTAGAAAATGATAAAGATTTAAGACAAATTTTACCATTTCAACCACAAACAATGGTAACTAAACGACTAAACCCAAAAATATATTAATATGGAATATTGGCAAGTAAAATCAATTACAGAATTCGAAAACGAAAAAGGTCGCATTCAAAAAACAACAGAATTATACCTAGTAGTAGCAGTTTCAGCTACAGACGCTGAAGCAAAAATGTATAAACACAATGAGGGTTTATCTAATTTTAGAATAGTAGAAGTTAAGAAAACAAAAATATTAGAAGTAATTCAATAAAATATAAAAGTTATGAGTCAACAACTATCATTATTCCCTAAAGACACAGGAAACTGGAGTGAAAAAAATGGGGAAATTATTACTAACCCTGTTCCATTCGTTGACGAGGTAGAAATATTTAACTCAACGTTTAATAAACCAAACAATTATGAACCAACTATCCCCGCTAAAAAAGAATGGCAGTTCGTTTACGACTTCATACTCGAAGAACTCGAAGAATATAGAGAAGCTTGCGAAAGAGGGGACATTGTGGAAGTTCTGGACGCTTTGTGCGATATTACTTATGTTTCCCTTGGGAACGGTGCTATGTTACATGGCATTAAAGATAAGATACGGCCCGCATATGCAGAGGTACAAGCAAGTAATATGTCAAAAGCTTGTAAAACTGAAGGAATTGCCCTACAAACCGTCAGCAAAAGAAGTGAGGAACAAGGTGAGGCCTGTCATTTTGAAAAAATTGAGGAAGGACGGTATATTGTCTACCGATCCAGAGACCGAAAAGTAATGAAGAGTGTAAATTATTTTAGACCTAACTTAAAACAATTTTTCACAGAAGAAGAGTTAACAAATGTATAGAAAGTGTTATCAAGGTAAAAGAATAGGAGAAAATCTCTATGAGATGCACTTATGGGAATCGGATGGTGAACACCAGATGATTCCCTACCTTAATGAAGCTTATCAATTATGCGACGAAGACCAATCAACCCATCAAGGTTTAAATGGGGAACACGTACGCAAAATTAAAAAGTGGAAATATTCGAGAAATGAAAAATACTCCCACCAAAATACACCCAACCTGTATTTTAATGACATGGGGTTAGTCCAAAAATTCCTAGTTGAACGATATGGAACAAATGATGAACCTTCTACGGGTCATCGAGAATTATATTTTGATATTGAGTGTGAAATAGGAGGAGCGTTAACTGAAGAATACATTCAAACTGCACCTATGACTATTACTTCCATCGCTTGGTGGGATAAATCTAAGGACCACTGGTCAATCCTTATTTTAGATAAAAAAGGACAATTATCTCACACAAAAACAGGTGAAAGTAAAAATAAAGAAATAATCCCCGTTAGAACAGAACAGGAATTATTAATGAAGTTTATTGAGGCATTTAGAGAAATTAATCCTGATATTCTTATAGGTTATAATAGTGACTATTTTGATATCCCATACTTATATTACAGAATATGCAATGTATTAGGTAGTGATGTAGCTAATTATCTATCCCCTTTAAATGGTGAAGTACAAGAACCCATTAAATCTAAAAAATTCTCTAAATATTTTTATGGGATGGATCAATATGTTAAAATAGCAGGTATTGAATCTTTAGATTATATGAGACTTCACAGAAAATATAGTTGGAAAGATGAACCCTCTTGGAGGTTGGATGCTATTGGGGAAAAGTATGTTGGGATGAATAAAATTGAATATGAAGGGAATTTAGATCAATTATTCGAAACCGATATTCATAAATTTATCCAATATAACTTCCGTGATGTAGAAATCTTAAAATTATTAGATGAAAAATTAGATTACATTGCATTAACAAAAAACATTTCCCATAAAGGAAACCACAATTATGAAGAGGTTTATTATAATAGTATTACTCAGGATGGAGCTATTTCTGCTTACCTGTTATCTCAAAACATAATCCCCCCTAACCGTGAAAAACACCCCCGAAAGAAAGAGGGTTATGCTGGTGGGTGGTTATTTTGCCCTAAAGCAGGGTTATATAAAAACATGTTTGATTTAGATTTAACATCGCTATATCCCTCAATTATTATGACGTTAAATATTGGTAAAGAGACATTAGTTGCGAGAATTATTGATGCCGATGACCGTAATAATAGGTTAGGTCTTAATGATTTAAAAGAAATGGAACCTGAATCCCAATTATTAATCCACAATATGATAACTAACACACAGGAAATGAGACCTGTGGTTAAAGTTATAAAATCAATTGAAGATTACAACCTAACAGTCTCAGCTAACGGGTGTATGTTTAGAACTGATAAAGAATCTACATTATCTACTATTTTAAATAAATGGTTTAAACAACGTGTAGAGTTTAAAGGTTTAATGAAAAAGGCATATAAAGATGGGGATGAAGGAAAAGTTGCTCATTACCATTTAATGCAATATACAATGAAAATTTTATTAAATAGTTTGTATGGTGCAACTGCCTTACCTACATTTAGATATGGTATGAATTATGCTATAATAAGTGAAGCAATTACTTTAAGTGGTCACAGAATTATACAAGAATCAGCTTTATGTGGAAATAGATTTTTAAATAAAGTACTTAAAGGGAAAGAAACAATTGATTTATAATATGGAATTAGAAACAAGACCTTGGGGAACATTTGAAATATTATTAGATTCACCCGAATGTAAAGTAAAAAGAATTATAGTATACCCAGATCAAAGACTATCTTTACAATCTCATGAACATAGATCAGAAACCTGGACTGTAGTTCAGGGAATGGCCGGTATCACAATAGATAATAGTGATAATGTATTAATGAATAAAGGTACAACCTACATACCACAGGGAGCAAAACATAGAATACGAAATATATGCTCACCCCAACATGAAGAAAATTTAATTTTCATCGAAGTTCAACATAGTACTAAAGGTATTTTTGATGAAACAGACATAACCCGATACGAAGACGATTATAACCGAAAATAAATTATGGCATTAAAAAAACAAACAATTAGATCCAACCAGACAATAACTGAAAATGGTGAAATCCTTTCCAAGGAAGAATTAATCACTAGAAGTGAGGGATGGAATGAAGTTCAAGAAAATTTTTTCAAAAAAATGCTTAAACAAGGTGGGGAATTTAAAGTTGCAGGAGTTAAATACCGAGTGGCATTAGATGAAAGAAACGATTTAGACTCAAAAGGGTTAAAACCCGTTAATTTACCTCCAATCCCTGGAGAAAGATCATTTTAAAAATTAAAATATGTTAGTAGAAATATCCAACGGAGAATTATTAGATAAAATTTCAATTTTAGAATTAAAACTACTTAAAATTGAAGATGAAGAAAAACTAGTAAATATTAAAAAGGAATTTGAAACCCTAAACCCACTAGTCCAGGAATTATTTGAAAAATATGATGGTCAAATCCAAAACCATTATCTTGAATTGGCTAAAATTAATGGTCAACTCTGGGATATAGAAGATTGGATTAGAGACTGTGAACGTGAAAAGAGATTTGATAAAGAATTTGTAGAACTAGCTCGTTC
>TARA_B110000902_G_C14294445_1_pt1 | contig 11492 bp, 12 predicted proteins | sample TARA_B110000902 | Tara Oceans TARA_B110000902 (sample SAMEA4398009) | marine metagenome | biome: Polar Biome; feature: [SRF] surface water layer (ENVO:00010504); material: water (ENVO:00002006), including particulate matter (ENVO:01000060) such as... | depth 5 m | reverse complement strand
AGGTAGCGCCAGCCGGTGTAAGCTTAACACCCGCCTCTGCGGCCATGTTGATCACAGTTTTAGCAAGGCCCGGAAGAGTGTCAAATGAAATAAAGTAACCGCCTTCTGGCTTAGTCCACTCACAGACTCCGCTGTCAGCAAGCTCGTTTTCAAGCCCATTAGTTACCGCTTTAAAGCGTGGTTGCAGTAATTTAGCGTGCTCGTCCATTAATGCTTTAATGCCAGCGCTGTCTTGTAAAAACTTCACATGTCTGGCTTGATCAACCTTGTTAGGACCAATTGACACAATACCTATATGCTTAGTAATGGCGGCTAGGTTTACTTTGCTAGCGCCAAGGTAACAGACGCCCGCGCCCGCAAAGGTGATTTTTGAGGTAGAGCCAAAAATTAACAGACTATCTTCAGTACCATATTTCTTACCGGCGGCCATAATAGATTTAAGCTTAGGCGCGTCATCAGAGAGCGTATGAACCGCATAGGCATTGTCATAAAAAATACGGAAATTATTGCCAGCGATGTTGTCCAGTTGAGCTAAGCGATCAACGGTTTTATCGCTGTAAACGCAACCGGTCGGGTTGGAAAAGCGCGGTACACACCAAATACCTTTAATTAGAGGGTCGGCTTTGATTAGGGCCTCAACTTGGTCCATGTCTGGTCCAGTATCACCTATGGCTACTGGAATCATTTCAATGCCGAGTTGCTCGCATATGCTAAAGTGTCGGTCATAGCCAGGTACAGGGCATAAAAATTTGACCTTACCCTCTGTTACCCAAGCACCGTCTGAGCTATTGAGGCCGAAAAAATGACAGAAAATCATACATTGATGCATTAAGGTCAAACTGCTGTAGCCACCAATTAAAATTTCATCAATAGCAACATCGATAACCGGTGCAAATAAGGTTTTTGCCGATGGCAGTCCATCGAGACCGCCATAATTGCGTAGATCGATGTTATCCATGGTGTAGTCACCCTGCAGAATACCGTCAAGGCTATTGGATAAGCTAAGTTGATCGCTACTTGGTTTGCCGCGGGTTAAGTCAAGATTTAGCCCAGCTTGTTTTAGGCCAGTATATTCTTGCTCTAGCTCGTTTTGTAAGGCTTGCAATTGCTCTTTTGAGGCTGTTGTTAAGTCCACCAGATATCCTTCACTTCATCGTTAACTAATCACAGTAATATACTGCTCGTTTGCGAGCCTAATTATAGCGGTGCGGGCGCCGAAAGTAATGTGAATTAATTAATTGATTATCGAGCTAGATGGGGAGAGTTTTAAGCAGGCAAAAAATCTCCGACTAAAGTTATTAACTTTTGCAATGGGTAAGTTAGTTGTAGAGTTTAATACAAAACGCATTGAATACGAGCTTGGAAGAGATCTAGATCGATACCCGAAGCATCTTCTTTCTACCATAGTATAGTTAGCACCAATACGAATATTGTTGCTGGTATACCAGTTGACACCTACCAGATATGATTTTGCTTCCGCTTCAAAATCACCTAGATTCTCAAAGTCGCCATCACCATGGGTATAACAGGCAACCAGTTCCCACGCATCTTTATCACTGGTTGGTTTAATACGCTTAAACGTGTAGCTTTTATATGCTCGGCTTTCATCAGTTAATACTCAGCCAAACTGTGCTTAGTAAGAGTCTACATCGGTGTTATCTTCACCAATAACGCCGTTACAGTATTTAGCTTAAAAGTGAAACTGATCAGCTACAGCTGCGGCTTCTAGATTGTAAGCATCTTTTAGTCGGAATTTGTCAAATTCAGAGCTGTTGCCCGTCTCAATAAAGCCTGCGCCTAGATGCAGTACTTTGCCATATTCGCTAATTGGCGCAGCAGTAAGGCGGTCTATTACTGCTGTTTTAAACGATCCTCTACTGTTGATTACTTTTTCGTCAGCAATTCTTGAGATATATCTTTCACCTTTAAATACCCCAATTCCACAAGTGAGCATGCCTAAATTACCGTGAAGTTTGATCCCTGTATGGCGGGCAGACACAAATAGGTTGGTTGATTTCGAACGCTCAAGTCCGGACATGTCAATTGAGCTGTTTAGCCGTTGTAAACTAAATCAGGAGTTGTACTTACTTACAGTGATATTCGCGGCACTTCCAAAGCCTGTATGAGTGATATGTAAATCTTCAACCTTACCCGCCTTGACGTTCTCTAGTGCCTTTATTGTTATCAAGGTTTATCGGTGATTTATAAGTCCAGTTACCCGAATGGCCTTTAAAATAGATTCGAACACGACGAATATGTGTGTCGTTAAAGACATTTTTACCATCGTTTTGAAGGTTTATGTAATTTCACTGAAGACGACCGCCAATTGCGAAAGATTTATCACCGTCGGCGGTCGCGACTTTAAGACCGCTGTTGCTACTCATTACTATATCGTCGCCTTTTGAAGTGACTGTTCCAGCGTTCGCTTGTGCTGTAATCGCTAATGCGAGTAGCGACGCGGTAGCAATTAATATTTTTATTTTCGTTTCCGGTGGGGGCACATTATTATTTTGTAATTATCGCTAGAATTTAGTTGGTGAGCATCTTGCGCTGATTTTATTATAGTAATGTAATAAAAGATTAGGGATATTCTTATCAATAAGGTTTGTCACCCCTATGCGACTCTTTATTAACAGGTTTTATTTATCTAGGCTGAGTTAACTTTTATGGTATTACGACACAGAGAAGGTAAATATAAGGCTAAGTATTGTACTTATAGTATTTAGAGTTTTTGTATATAATAATATAAGGTCATTGAATATGGGCACCATTACTCTTTAAAGTATTGGTGGGGTATATTTGAATGGGTTTAATATAAAAAAACGAATAAAGTTATTTTTCAGGGGGCTATATGAAACTTTCTAAATTAAAAATGTTAGCTGGTATCGTGATGGTGTTGCCAGTATTGGTAGTTGCTGATGAAGTAAATACTCAAAGTGGTTTTTCTCTGGGTGCTGGTGTTGGTATATTGCAACCAAGTGGCGATCGTGATCTAGAATCAGGTGATACAACAGCGTTTAATGGTGCATATCGTTTTGATCCAAATTGGGAGATTGAAGTAACTACTTTGGGCTCAGACATTGATGGCGACGGCGTCCTTGATAGTGATGCGGATGTGCGCAGTAGCCGTCTAGATTTTAACTACTACTTTAATAACGGTAACTGGCAGCCATATGTTTCTGCTGGTGCTGGTATAACTAAATATGACTATGATGACGGTTCTAAGGCTAACGCAGACGATTCGCCACTAGACTTAGGCCTGGGCCTTAAATACTTCTTTAATCCTTCTTGGTTTGCTCGTGGTGATGTTCGCGGATTTACTGTTAGCGAAGGCACTGACAACGCGATTACTTTCAGCGTTGGTCATATGTTTAATCAACACAAAGAAGAACTGCCCCCAGCCGATAGCGATAACGATGGTGTCATCGATGATCTAGATCAATGCCCCGCTACTCCTGCTGATGTTTCTGTTGATGGCAAAGGTTGCCCAATGGATACTGACGGCGATGGCGTATTGGACTTTATGGATCAATGTCTAAATAGTTCTGCCGGTGCGGTAGTTAATGAGTCTGGCTGTGAGAAAATCTCTATGTCGATGAACTTAACTGTTGAATTCCCTAATAATTCAGCGGAGTTAGGCCCAATTGGTAGTCATCCAGATTTTGACGCTGCAGTAGCTTTTTTATCTACCCATACCAATGTTTCTGCGACTATCGAAGGCCATACTGACAGCCGTGGCGCTGCAGCTTATAATCAAGCATTATCTACAAAACGTGCCAAAGCTGCTGTAGATCGTCTGATTGAACGAGGCGTAGACGCTGGCCGGGTCTCTTCAGTAGGTTATGGTGAGTCTAAACCTATTGCTGATAACGACACAGTCGAAGGTCGTCAGACCAACCGTCGTATTTTTGCGGTATTGGAAGCTACAGAAACTGCTAGCGAATAAATTTTGAAAACTATAGCCTCGTTACTAATTTCTAGTGGCGGGGTTTTTTTATGAGGATAAAAAGATGGAAATGATTGAAGATATTCTGACTCAAGCCCCTGATTTAATAATGACTGCGGGCTTAAGTATTGTGTACGCCGTGGTTATTTTAATAATTGGCCTATGGGCTGCTAAGAGAATTTCAGCGGCTATTGCCAATGCGATGAATAAAAAAGAAGTAGATCCTACTATTGCTAAGTTTGTCGGCAATATTGCTTACACCTTGATGGTGGCATTTATTATTATTGCCGTGTTAGGTGAAGTTGGTATTGAAACAGCTTCTTTAATTGCGATAATGGGTGCTGCAGGTTTGGCTGTTGGTTTGGCGTTGCAAGGCACGCTTTCTAACTTTGCTTCTGGTGTTTTGTTAATCATCTTTAGGCCAATAAAAGCTGGCGACTTTGCTGAAGTAGCCGGTTATGCGGGATCTATTGAAGAGATTAGTTTATTCTCTACTCGTCTGGTTACGGGCGATAATAAAGTGGTTATTTTGTCTAACAGCACAGTTGCGTCTAGTGCAATTGTTAACTATTCAATTAAGCCAGAGCGACGAGTTGATTTACTCATAGGCGTGTCATATGAAGCAGACTTAGGCGTTGCCAAACAGACAATTACCGATGTAATTGAAGCCGATCACAGAATATTGCAAGACTTGGGTGTTACGGTTGCGGTCAAAGAGCTAGGTGACTCTTCAGTCAACATGGTGGTACGTAGCTGGGTTAAATCGGCTGACTACTGGTCAGTTTATTTCTTCCAAATGGAAGAAATAAAACTAAAACTAGAGGCGACAGGTATTTCTATTCCTTATCCTCAAGTTGACATTCATATTGATAAATAAGTAATGCTTACTAGTTAACAGCGGAGTTATGAAATGGAAGAAATGGTTGGCGAGGAATTAGCAAATGCTGAGCGTTTCTATAACTTGATTATAGACTTCGCGGTTAATTACGGCTTTCAGGTAATTGGTGCAATTATCATTTTGATAATTGGTATTTGGGTTGCGGGTAGAGCTGGTATTGCAGTTACTGCCTTGTGTGGGAAAAAGAATATTGACCCTACCTTAAGCAGTTTTGCCGGCTCGACTATAAAAATAATTATTCTCAGTGGCTTCATTATTATTAGTCTGGGTAAATTTGGTATCAGTGTCACGCCATTTATCGCTGCTATTGGTGCCATTGGCTTAGGCGCCGGTTTGGCAGTGCAAGGACTGTTGTCTAATTATAGTGCTGGTGTTGCTATTATTCTTACTCGGCCATTTAGCCTAGGCAGTACTATTACCGTTAGTGGTGTGTCAGGCCAAGTAAAAGAAATTCGACTAGCTTCTACTATGCTAATTGCTGAAGACGGAGAGTTAATTACTATTCCTAATCGACATGTAGTCGGTGAAGTAATGGTTAACTCCTTTGAAAACCGTTTAGTAGAAACTAGTATTGGTATTAGCTATAGTGAAGACCCAGAGCAAGCCATTAGTATTATTCGCAGTGCTATTAACAGTTTGGATTGTGTTAATGAAAAAGATGAGACTGACGTCGGCATTAATGAGTTCGCCGATTCATCAGTGATAATAGAGGCTCGTTGTAAAGTATCGACTAATAGTTACTACGCAGCGAAGTATCAAATTAACGGGGCTATTTATAAAGCGCTAGTTGACCAAGATATCAAAATCCCATTCCCTCAGCGTGAGGTTCGAGTCATAACGTCGTAGTTGTCTCTTTGCTTGGGATGCTGGTTATCCATAAAGCATGAATGCTGGCTGGTATTATCAAGGCTATGCAAAGGAAGGTATTGATTAATACATCTCTGGTGCTTTTATGAGCCAAATAAACCGCTAGGGGCGGTATTAGCACCGAGAGCAAAATCCTCCCAATTCTGTTAGTGGAGTCAGTACCTTCAATGAGGTCCGTCTGGCGGTTAATTTTTTCAGTTTTCACGCGCTAACAATAACAATATTGACTTAATGCAGGCTGAATGAGGCGGTCGTTGGGGTATATTTCGTAGCCGTAATGCTAGTTTGTTGACCTTGGCAGCCTATCTCGCCACAATTCTCTTATATAGTCACTGTGGATTTTTGTCTGCATAGAAAAAACAAGTGAGGAGAATTATGAGAGTTCGTAGCTTAGGGTATGTAATAGTAGAGTCTACTGATCCCCAGAAGTGGCAAGAGTTTGGTACTGAAGTTATCGGGATGATGGTCGCTCCTACAATATCTGCTGTTGATACAGTTTATTTAAAAATAGACGTTAGGCCATTTCGTTTTGCAATTGTAAAAGGCGACACTGACAAATTGTCAATCTGCGGCTGGGAGTTAGTTGACCGGCTTGATTTTGAGCAAGCTAAAGCGGACTTAACCACTGCTGGAGTGAACTTTGATGTAGGTACTGTAGACGACAAAATAGCCCGTGCTGTAACAGACTTGATTAGGCTCCAAGACCCAGCGGGCAACACCTTAGAGTTATACTACGGTGCTGAACTGGATTACGCTAAATTTATATCTGCCACCGGTATTAACGAATTTGAGACTGGCTTTAATGGTGATATGGGCTTAGGCCACACAGTATTACCGGCGCCAAATCTAGCAGAGACCCAAGCGTTTTATAAAGAAGTATTAGGTTTTGGCGATACGGATTATATGCATTTTCACTTCAGTGAAGACCCTAACGATCCTGGTGTGGGGCTAAACTTTATGCATGTTGATAACCCTCGTCATCATAGCTTGGCATTGTATGAAGCACCAATGGAGTCGGGCTGTGTGCATATGATGCTAGAAGTAGCTGATATTGACGAAGTGGGCTACTGTTTAGACCGAGTAACCGAGCGAGAAATTCCGATTATTTCTACATTAGGGAGACATACCAATGATGGCATGTTGTCATTCTATATGGCAACACCCGGCGGCTTTGCTTTAGAGTTTGGTTGCGAAGGCTTACAAATGGACTGGGACGATTACACCCCAACCGTAAGTACTCTGCCCAGCTTGTGGGGACATAAATTCCAAGGCTAACGTTAACATTGTTAGCCTTGTTCTAGATTTTTAGTTGGTGGACCAACGCCTTTATGTCCGTGCTAATAATTAAGCAAGGCTAGCAACTGACTTTAACATTAGGCGAATTAGTTCGGCTTGGCGAGAAACATCGGCCTTAGCAAATATTGCTTTTAGTTGAGCTCTCGCCGTATGCTGAGAAATATTCAGTTGTGCAGAGGCATCGGCCAAAGTGAGTCCCTTGGCAAGCTCTACCGCTAAGGCAGATTCTGCCTTACTAAACCCGAACAAGCTGGCTAATATTTCTCTTGAAGCGATATTTTGTTGTTCTGGATTAGATATAAACACCGCTAAGGATGGATGTTGCTGACCTTCTGCCCACTGTGATAACGGTACTGGTCGCAAAATAGCCGCAAGGTCGGCTTTCCCTGACGGGCGCTGTATCCGAATAGCTTCTACTAGTTGCGCCGAATGCTCATTTGCCGTTAGTACTTTTTGCACTAGCTCTTTAAATGTATTGGTTTTGTCACGGGTAGCTAATTGTATGTGTTGTTCAAACAGGCTTATGCCATCTTTTTCCTTTAACAGTTCCTCGCCAGCCTTATTGGTATTTAGTACCAAGCCTTTCTCATCTAATACAATAGTACTAACGGCAAGTTGGTTGACGGCGCCAGCATATAAGTCTCGCTCTGATTCGGTTCGGCCCAAACGAGCATGTATTTGAATAGCACGATTGATATGCGGCAGAACACGACTGAATAATGCAACTTCGCGGTCGCTAAAGGCATTTTCTTCAGGTCTGCGCATGACTCGAATACTAGCTAATAAACCGGTTGGTTCTTTTACGTCACCGCCTAATATATAGCGAATACCCGCCGGTTTTAAATAGTTAATGTAATACTCGCTTTCCAATAACTGTGCCGCGGGTACTAGTTCATCTATTGAAACTACTTTGCTGATTGGTAAATTAATGAAAGGATCTAGTGCAAAAAAATGTTCTTTATAAGACGTGACGGGCCACTCGTCGGCAGCCAACTTAGATTTTTGTTGGTTGCGTCTGCTATTGAGGATAAGCCCTCGATCATCTTTTGCCGGTGGTCTTAATATTAGTGATACCCCGTCGGCATCAAGTAACTGGCGAAACAAAGGCATGAAAGCTTGCCATGGTTTTGTCTGCATAGCGCCTTCATAAATAGAATCAATTAAATTATCGATAATTATGCTGGTAATTTCTGTGTTGGCCAAATAGATGATCCAATTAATTTTAAATAGTTTTTTGCAGTATAGCTGTTTCTAGCCGCTCCATACCGATTAGCTTTATAAGCTAAGGTAAATGTAATGCCAAGCTATATGCCTTGTTTGAGCACTACTGAACTTTATGGTATTACCAGAATAATGGTTTGTGGCGATAGCTAGGCCAATTTCAGTATTCGTTGTATGAGTAAATATCTTTCAGATCTTCATATTGATGCAGGTAAATTGCCGCTAAGTTTGGTTATAATTAAAGGCCAGCGAAGGAAATACAATTTCTTTATTTGGTTTTATTTAGGCGCTGCGCCCATATTTTTAGTACAGCTCCAGCCTTTAATTGTTTGGTTTTCGGCAAAATTAGAAGCTTTAGATTCACAATAACCTACTTGTATATCCGCATGCCACAGTTCGACAGGCTTGACTTTTTTTGAAAACATAACGCTGCACGGGACATTACTAGTACTACTGTCGTAAGTTACAGCAATATACTTAAGCCGCTCATCCTTGCTGCACTGATAATAATAGTCATCGCCTGCTAGTGTTCCCTGACTTAGGACTAGCATCATTACCGTAATTAAAAGTCTATTCATAATTCCCTCATATAGTATTCGCTATGCTACTCCCAAATAGCGTTGCTGCCAAACCTGCAAGATGTCCTACAATTAATAGAAATTTGATATTAATTAGGTTATTTTTTAATGCTGTTAATTATAAATGATTAGGTAAAGCATGAGTTCAACTGCACCAACAATTTTTTCTACTCCCAGTGAGCTACTTAACGCTGTAGGCGAGCATTTAGGTGTAAGTGAATGGATTGAAATAGACCAAGCCATGATCAATCTTTTTGCCGATGCCACTGGTGACCATCAGTGGATTCATGTGGATGAAGCAAAAGCTAAGCAGGGTCCTTATGGAAAATGTATTGCCCATGGTTATTTAACTTTATCTTTGGTAAACCAATTTTTGCCGCAAATTATGGACGTTCAAGGTATTTCAATGGGCGTAAATTATGGCTGCGGAAAAGTACGTTTTCCTGCCGCTGTGCCGGTAGGTTCTAAAGTTCGTGGTAGTGGTGAATTAATACACGCAGAAGAAGTAAAGGGTGGTGTCCAGTCAGTGGTAAAAGTGATCGTAGAAGTTGAAGGTAGTGACAGACCAGCCTGTGTAGTCGAGACCATTAGTCGTTATTATGCGAAGTGATTTGCAATATAAAGGCAGCCTAGCTGCCTTTATATTTTATCTCCTATGGTCTTTGTTACCAGCGGCCATCGTTTACCGTTAGGCTAATAATTTCATTCTGTTTTGACGCGACACATTTTGCTTTCAATGCAGTACGTCCAGCATCAGTTTTGGCAACAGCGTTGATTAAAAATGTGTATTTGCCACTGCGATTAGAAGTGGCAGGATTATTTTTAAAGCGTATGGTGGTTGCTTCGCTATATCTTTTGCTGATGTCTATTTTGCAGGCATCAAGCGCTGCAGCAGGGCCAGCATAACTATTAGTGGTTGCAGCAAGACTAAATGAGGCTGCAAGAATGATTAGTGCAGGTTTGGTGTTAAACATGATGACAATCCTGATTATGTTGGGACTTTTGAAATCAAGAGTCCTTAAAAGAGACTAATAGTACTTTCAAAAGTTCTCTTATGCAACTAATATGCTCTAGTAATAATTTAGGAAGTAATACTTATGGTTAAGTGCAGTTTTTCAGATATGTCATGTCCCATTGCTAAAGCATTAGATGTAATCGGTGAGTGGTGGACATTACTGATACTTCGAGATTTTATGCTTTTCGGCGGCCAGCGGGGCTTTGAAGATCTGCGAGATAGCCTTGGTATTTCTAGAAACATCCTAACCGAACGGCTAAAGCGGTTGCATGAAGAAGGCTTGATTGAAAAAGTGCCGCAAGTAGAAGGCGGTAAGCGAATGAAATATAAAATTACTGAGCAAGGACTAGACTTGTTTCCAGTGATATTAGGTATAAAGCAATGGAGTGATAAATGGCTGTCTCACCCTGATCATGATCACGTTAAGTTCGTTGACAGTAGAGATAAGCTGCCATTGGCAGAATTAAAAATACATGCCGCTGATGGCAGGCCGTTAAATAATAACGAGGTGCTTCCCCAACCCAATAGCGAAGTCGCTAAAGCCTATGTAGACCAGAGAATATTGGAATCCAAATAATGACTATGACACCAATAAAGCCAGCCGCAACCGTGGTGTTGGTCCGCGATACCCATGCTGGTATTGAGACGCTGCTGCTTAGGCGCAATAAACAGGTTAAGTTTGCTGGCGGTGCTTGGGTGTTTCCCGGTGGCAAGGTCGAGCCCGATGAGTATGCTAAGTTTGATGAGCAAGATGCGGCTAAGCATGCTGCAGTGCGAGAATGTTATGAAGAAGCGGGTTTGGCAGTTGAGGTCGATGAGTTACTGCCTTTTGCCCATTGGACCACCCCTGAAAATATGTCTAAGCGCTTTGCTACTTGGTTCTTTGTCGCTAGAGCGGCTGATAATGTAGCAGTAAAAATTGATGGCAGTGAGATACATGATCATCAATGGTGTTTAGCCAGCAATGCCATAGAGCAGCATCAACAGGGCGACTTGAAAATGATGCCGCCGACAGTTGTCACTTTAACCGAGCTTGCTGGTGCTCATAACTGCGCGGAGTTGTTTGAAGTTTATGCCGAGAGAAATGTAAGGCCATTTATTCCTAGAATTACTTATGTTGATGATGTGGTGTGTATGTTATATCAGGGTGATGCGGGTTATGACGACTGTGACCCTCGAGTAGAGGGCCCCCGCAACCGCTTATGGATGGAAGAGGCTGGTTCTCGTTACGAAAACACGATTGACTAGCCTTGTCAGTGAACAAATAGTAAGTCTAATTACCGCGCTGGCGGGTTAATATTTCCTTTTATATTATTCATTTATAGACGTTTCAATTGATGTCGGAGAAACCCATGTCGGAACAAGAAAATACTGTAATCAACCATGACTCGCCGTGGGATTATTCGGTTGATGTATTGGTTGTTGGTTCAGGTAATGGTGCGATGACCGCAGCGCTATGTAACTATGAAATGGGTAGTAAAGATGTGCTTGTGGTCGAGAAAGCCGATAAATATGGCGGTACTAGTGGCACCTCTGGTGGTGGGGTCTGGATACCATGTAATCGTTATGCAAAAGATGCAGGAGCTGATGATTCCCTAGATAAAGCCAAACAGTATTTACAACAGACCTTGGCCGGTAGAGATGTACCCCAAGAGCTAGTCGATACCTACT
>TARA_B110000902_G_scaffold264511_1_pt1 | contig 11511 bp, 12 predicted proteins | sample TARA_B110000902 | Tara Oceans TARA_B110000902 (sample SAMEA4398009) | marine metagenome | biome: Polar Biome; feature: [SRF] surface water layer (ENVO:00010504); material: water (ENVO:00002006), including particulate matter (ENVO:01000060) such as... | depth 5 m | reverse complement strand
ACAGCAGGCGCAAATAGTGTTGGCGCGACTGTGCCGATGTTCAGCTTAAATGGTGGTTTATATTTTGATCGTGATAGCAATTGGTTTGGAGCAGACTACAATCATTCTTTTGAACCGCGCCTGTACTATTTATACTCTGAATCTGAGGATCAATCAGACCAGCCTTTATTTGATACCGGCCAAAGGACCTTCGACTACAGCCAACTATTTCGTGAAAGTCGTTTTACCGGGGTTGATCGCATTGATGATGCAGACCAAGTATCTATCGGCATTACTACCCGGTTTACTAGCAAAGTCACTGGCATTGAGACTTTTAACGCAAGCATAGGCCAAATTCGCTATTTTAAGGATCGTGAAATAACCACCAATGGCAACACCCTAATCGAAGACTCCTCGGAAGTAGCCGGGGAGTTAATGTGGAGGCCAATTGAAGGATTAATAAATCGAGTGTCAATTCTTTACGACCATCGCGAACATTTCGTTAAGCAAGGCAACTATAAAATGACCTATCGTGGCGATAATAATGTTATCTTTAACCTAGGCGCAACCTATAGAAATGGTGACAAAACAATCAACACCGCCACTGGTGAAGAAACCGACTCCACAACTCGCCAAAGTAATATTTCAACAATTTTCCCAATCAGTAATCACTGGTCTGCCATGGTTAAATTTAACTATGACCACACCAATGGGCGGGAATTAGAGCAAATGGTAGCGCTATCTTACGAGTCATGCTGTTGGAAGACCTCTATACTTTATCAAGAGGGTATTGACGCAACTAATGAAATCGACCGCGGATTTTTTATAGAATTCCAACTCAAAGGTTTGGCCGGCAGCGGCAACCAAATTAATGCTATATTATCTGAATCTATCGAAGGTTATAACGAACGAGAACTCTATGAACATTAAAGCAATAGTTACCAACGCTGTATTGATCACCTCTTTACTTTTTAGCCTTAACGCCAGCAGCGCGCAAGTTATCGACAGGGTAGCAGTAGTCGTAGATGACGATGTCATTATGGCAACAGAGCTAGAAGAACGGGTTCAACAAATTTCCTATAAAGCGCAGCAGCAAGGATCACAACTCCCTCCTGCCAGTGAAGTACGCAAACAAGTTATTGATCAAATGATACTGGAAAGTTTGCAACTACAAATGGGGCGCCGCGCAGGCGTTCGTATCAGCGACCAACAGCTTAACCAAGCTATGACTACGGTGGCTAAAGGTATGGGCTCATCACTGGATCAGTTTCGCCAATCCTTAGAAGCGGATGGGGCATACAATGAAGCTCGGGAGCAAATTCGTCGCGAATTGATTTTGCGCCAGGTACAAAGTGGCAATATTTCCGGCAAGGTCATTATTACCGACTTAGAAGTTGATGCCTACTTAGACTCTGTCGAAGGAGACCTATTAAAAGCCCTACAATACCGAGTGACTCACATTATGCTGCCAATAGAAGAAGGCGAAGATAAGGCCGCTGGAAAAGTACTGTTATCAACAGCAACTACAGAAATAAACGATGGGGTACCGTTATTACAATGGCTAGACATTCATAACAGTTCTGGCAAAGCACCGCTGCAAGGTGGCGACTTAGGCTGGCGTACAAGCGACGATCTGCCGAGTATCTTTGCCGAGGTAGTGCCGGCCCTTGATAAAGGTGAAGCTATCGGGCCGATAGAAAGCGGCGCCGGCCTGCATGTTTTGCAAGTTACCAGTATCAGTGGGGGTGAGAAACTAATCGAGCAAACTCATGCCCGTCATATCCTAGTAAAACCTTCCCAAGTCCGAAGCGATCAACAGTGTGAAGATTTACTGGCAGACTTACGCTCTCAAATTATCAATGGCGATGCTGACTTCGCTGATTTAGCGCAAGCCCATACCGAAGACATTGGCAGCGCACAAGAAGGCGGCGATTTGGGCTGGGCTAGCCCAGGGCAATTTGTGCCTGCTTTTGAAGAGGCCCTTGCTGTAACCAATATTGATGCAGTTACTCTGCCGTTTAAAAGTCAATTTGGCTGGCATATCATTCAAGTTTTAGAGCGCCGTGACCACGATGTTAGTCAAGACTTGTTGCGTCAACAGGCTTACGGCAAGCTCTATGATCGCAAGTTTTCAACCGAGCTAGAAACTTGGCTACAACGCATTCGAGATGAAGCCTATGTGGATATTAAAGCAACGTCATAATTCGACGGCACCACTCCTATGAGCGTTAAACCTATTGTCATTACCAGTGGTGAGCCCGCTGGCATTGGTCCTGATTTGCTAATTCAAATTGCTCAGCACCCGCAGGCTGCGCCGCTAGTGGTTATCGCTGACCCCACTTTATTAATTCAAAGAGCTGAGCAACTTGGTTTAGAGCTGAATATAGAGTTATGGACTGGACAAAACATAGCAGCTTTTCATCAGCCCAAAACATTAATTGTTATCCCAGTAAAATTAAGACAACACTGTATCTGCGGTCGACTCAATATAGCTAACGCTGCCTATGTGCTAGAAACTCTCGATGTTGCTATCGAAGGCTGCTTGAGTGGCAAGTTTGCCGCTATGGTAACGCCGCCAGTACATAAAAGCGTCATTAACGACGCTGGCATTATGTTTACTGGCCATACCGAGTATTTGGCACTTAATACCAATACCGAGAAAGTGGTGATGATGCTAGCAAGCCCGAGCTTAAAAGTGGCCTTAGCAACTACCCATCTGCCACTACAACAAGTTAGCCAAGCAATTACCGAGCAGTCGTTAAGCCAAGTAATCACTATTTTAAATAGCGATTTGAAAACCAAGTTTGGCATCAGCTCACCTCGCATAGTGGTCTGTGGACTAAACCCCCATGCCGGCGAGGATGGTCATTTAGGGATGGAAGAAATCGATACCATTATTCCAACTCTGGAAAAACTACGTAGCGCTGGTATAAATTTAATTGGCCCGATTCCTGCTGATACTGCATTTACGCCTGCTAGCCTCAAAGGCGCAGATACCGTGTTAGCGATGTATCACGACCAAGGCTTACCGGTGTTAAAAGCAGCTGGCTTTGGTGAAGCGGTAAACATTACCCTGGGACTTCCGATCATAAGAACATCGGTAGATCATGGCACCGCCCTAGACTTAGCTGGCACAGGCACCGCCGACACTGGCAGTTTATTAACCGCAATTGCTATGGCTCAGACCATGGTTGCAGCGAGAGTCTAATATGACACGCGTCAATCAACAAAAAATACCGCATCAAGCCCGTAAACGCTTTGGCCAAAACTTTTTGCATGACAACAATATCATCGACAAAATTGTCCGCAGCGTGCATGCAAAAGCTGATGACCACCTGATTGAAATTGGCCCTGGCAAAGGCGCTATCACTGCAGGCTTAGTCGCTAGCGGTGCCAAAATGGATGTCATTGAAATAGACCGTGACTTAATTCCCTGGCTGAAGCTGCAGTTTGGTTTAAAGGATAATTTTGCCATTACCTCTGCCGACGCCTTAAAGATCGACTTTGCTGCTATGCGTACCACCGACAGCAAACTAAGAGTGATTGGTAATTTGCCCTATAACATTTCAACCCCGCTGTTATTCCATCTGATGAATTATCGTGAGCATATTGATGACATGTACTTCATGCTGCAAAAAGAAGTAGTTGACCGGATGTCGGCAACTCCAGGTAACAAAACATGGGGCAAGTTAGGCGTTATGCTGCAGTATCATTGCGACATACAACCTTTATTTGCGGTGGCGCCAGGATGCTTTGATCCACCTCCAAAAGTAGAGTCAGCGGTTGTTCGTCTGAAAATAAAAACTCAGCCAGCCATTATCGCTGACGATTTTACCTTATTCGAAAAGATAGTCAGCATTGCATTTCAGCAACGCCGTAAAACATTACGCAATAGCCTTAAGAAAATTATTACTGACGATCAACTCACAAACGCACAAATAGATAGTAAACTAAGGCCTGAAGATTTAGGCGTAGCAGACTACGTCAGACTAAGTAATTGGGTAGCGGCGGAAAATAAATAATGAGCAAGAAAAAAGATAATATAGAAATTGATGTATCAACCCAGTTTTTAGCTCAACAGTCTAATCCAGATAAAGAGCAATTCGCCTTTGCCTATACCATTGCAATAACTAACCACGGCGAAGAAACTGTTCGTTTAATGAGCCGCTACTGGCTAATCACCGACGGTGACCAAGGTGAACAGGAAGTACACGGCGCTGGCGTTGTCGGCGAGCAACCCTATATTAACGCTGGGCAAACCTTTGAATACACTAGTGGCGCCGTACTAAAAACCGCCGTTGGTACAATGCAAGGTAGCTACCAAATGGTCACTAACACCGGTGAATTTTTTGACGCTCCAGTCCCTACCTTCACCCTATTTCGTCCATCATCACTACATTAAACAGTGGCTACCTATGCTATTGGTGACGTCCAAGGCTGCTATCAAGCCCTGCAGTGCCTACTAGAAAAAATCTGCTTTAATCCCAGCAATGACACGCTTTGGTTTGCTGGTGACTTAATAAATCGTGGTCCGCAATCCTTGGCAACACTGCGTTTTATACATGGACTTGGCGACGGCGCAGTAACGGTATTAGGTAACCATGATTTACATTTACTGGCCATTGATCGCGGTATACGTAAACCGCATAGGTCAGATACAGTTGACGAAATACTCAACGCACCTGACAAAGAAGAATTATTAAACTGGCTACAGCACCAAAAACTAGTTCATCATGACACTACATTAGACTTCACCATGGTCCACGCTGGTATACCTCCGATTTGGACCCTTGAGCAAGCACTGCGCTATGCACAAGAAGTTGAGCAAGTACTGCAATCAAACCAAGCGGATGCATACTTTGCGGCAATGTATGGCAACAGCCCAAGCCTGTGGAGCGATCAACTAGCTGGCCCTGAGCGCTGGCGCTTAATTACTAATTACTTAACCCGCATGCGCTACTGTACTGTCGAGGGTGATTTAGACCTTGTCACCAAAGGTGAAAACCCACCAGATGATAAATCGCTTCAACCATGGTTTTTATACCAACAGCGACCAACACGAAACAACAAAATTATTTTTGGCCACTGGGCCGCGCTACAAGGCATTACTAACACTGGCAATACCTTCGCTTTAGACACTGGCTGCGTTTGGGGCGGCCAACTCACCGCAATGCGTTTGGAGGACGAAAATATTTTTCAATGTGACTGCAAAGCCTGATCACCCCTAGTAGTAACCGCAGTAATCTAATCCCTAGTCACGCCCGTAATACACGCTACAATAGTTAGTATTCTAATTCACAACACGAGAATTAAATGCAGGTTTATTTAGTTGGCGGCGCCGTCCGCGACGCCCTACTTGGCTACCCATTCAGCGATAGAGACTGGGTGGTAGTTGGCAGCACTCCACAACAAATGCTGGATTGCGGCTATCAATCAGTCGGCAAAGACTTTCCTGTATTTCTGCACCCAGACAGCCATGAAGAATACGCACTTGCTCGCACCGAAAGAAAAAATGGTCATGGCTATAAAGGGTTTGAAGTATTCGCTGCGCCCGATGTGACCTTAGAACAAGATCTTGTTCGTCGTGATCTAACTATTAACGCTATCGCCCAAGACCTTGACGGAAATCTGTTCGACCCCTACCACGGTGTCGCTGACATCAACAATAAACTACTGCGTCATGTGTCAGCCGCTTTTACTGAAGACCCACTGCGGGTACTACGAGTTGCAAGGTTTGCCGCCCGTTATTACCATCTTGGTTTTCGTATCGCCGATGAAACCGGGGAACTAATGCAGCAACTAGCCGCTAGTGGTGAATTAAATCACTTAGTTGGCGAGCGAATTTGGCAAGAAACTCACAAAGCTTTGGGCGAGAAAAATCCCGAAGTTTATATTCAAGTATTGCACGAATGCAATGCGCTGCAAGCTATTATGCCTGAGCTAGACCAGCTGTTTGGCGTACCACAATCAGCCGCACATCATCCAGAGATAGATACCGGTGTACATAGCCTAATGGCATTGAAACAAGCCTGCCTATTGAGCAGCGATCGCAGCGTACGCTTTGCCGCGCTAATACATGATTTAGGCAAAGGTACGACGCCACTAGCTGATCTGCCGCGTCATATTGCCCATGAAGTGCGCGGTATGAAAATTATCGAGGCTTTATGTAACAACATTAAGGTGCCCAACGACTTTCGCGATCTAGCCAAAATAAGCTGCGAGTTTCACACCCATATTCATCGCGCATTTGAGCTAAAACCTGCCACCATGCTAAAGGTGATAGAGCAGTGCGACGCTATTCGCCGCCCGGAACGGTTCGAACATTTTTTATTGGTCTGTGAAGCTGATGCTAAAGGCCGCTTAAACTTAGAACAAATTCCATACCCGCAAGCAGATTACTTTCGAGCGATGCTCAAGGTCTGCCAAGCAGTATCGCCAAAACAGTTAGCAGGTCTTGGCTTAAAAGGTAAAGAATTTGGTGAAATGCTGCGCACTAAGCGCGTCGATGCTATTAGCGACCTAAAGAAAACATACATTAGTAACTGAGCTTAAAATTAATATGGATAATATGATGCCAAACAACCCCACATTACTCATTACCGGTGCAGCTAAAAGACTGGGCGCCGAAACTGCACGAACATTTCACAATAATGGCTACAATGTTGCTCTGCACTATCGTCAATCAAAGGCTCCAGCTCAAGTGCTGGCAGACGAGCTCAACAGTATTCGTGCTAACTCCTGTGAAATTTTTATGGCTGATTTAGATCAGCTAAATGAAATAGAAAAACTAGCGACTGATGCAGTCCAGCGCTTTGGCAGAATCGATACACTGATTAATAATGCATCGAGCTTTTATCCTACCAAAATAGGTTCTGCTACAGAACAGCACTGGAACGACTTAATCAGCAGTAATATGAAAGCCCCGTTTTTCCTATCACAGGCCTGCGCGCCTCACTTGCAAGCAGCTAAGGGGTGTATCATAAATATTGTCGACATTTATAGTGAGAAAGCTTTAGCTAACCACACCATTTACTGCATGGCGAAAGCTGGGCTTAATATGATGACTCAATCGCTTGCGCTAGAACTGGCTCCAAATATACGCGTTAATGGCATCTCACCCGGCGCCATTCTATGGCCCAGTGAAGGCGACTCAGCCATGCCCGACCAGACGGCTATCCTTGCCAAAGTGCCACTAGCTAGAACTGGCGAAGCGTCAGATATTGCCAATACGGCATTGTTTTTGGCGACTAATGCGCCTTATATTAGCGGCCAAGTCATTCCAGTTGATGGAGGCAGAACTGCAGGGGCTTAAACTATAAAGCGGCGTTGTCAGGCCATCTAAACTCAACCGGCCACATGTCTTTTTCGTCTAAGTTAAGCTCAGTCGCAATTGTTTGATAGGTTCTGTCGCTGCCTGGTAATACGCCATTAGCGGCAATATCAACCAGCGGTGTTATTACAAAGCCATACTTAGTAATTTCATCGCGCGGCAGTTCAACACCGTCGATGACACCAACTTCCATGCCGTAAGTAAGAATATCAATATCTAAAGTACGGGCGCTAAACTTACTCGCAGCTCGAACTCGTCCATTATCATTTTCAATTTCTCGCAGAGTATTAGACAAAACGCCAACCGGCATTTCAGTGTCGATCGCTACAATAAGATTTAAAAAATTGTCGCCCTCAAACCCTACTGACACACTTTCGTAAACTGGCGAAATAGTTAGCTCGCCAAACTGTTCTGCCAAGGCATTTAAAGCAGCGCTAATATTTTTATAGCGCTCAATATTACTCCCCAAAGAAAGGTAAACTGTTGCCATTAACTTTTTTCTCCACGTTCTATAATCACGCCTACATCTCGTGAACCGAGCACAGCTCCGGGCTTAGATAGCCGCAATTTCAGCCAAGGCACATTAAATTCTTGCATCACTATTTCACCACACTCTTCTGCCATGGCTTCTACTAATAAAAACTCACTGCCTGAAATAAACGCAATCAAGCGCTCAGCCACAGTTTGGTAGCTCAAGGTATCGCCAATATTGTCACTTTTGGCTGCTTTACGAATGTCTGTCGCCATTTCAATATCTAAGCTAACAGTTTGTTTTATTTCCCGCTCCCAGTCATAAATACCAATAACGGTTTCAATTTGTAAATCTCGAATGTATACGATATCCATATTATTCCTTAGACCGCAGCTAGTTCAGTCAGCGGCCAGCGTGCCTTGGCAGCAAACGACAGCTCAGCATGTTGCCCAGCCATTAAGCGCTGACAACCCGCATAAGCAACCATTGCGCCATTATCGGTACAAAATTCTGGCCTTGCATAAAATACCTGCCCACCTAATTTATCTAACATACGGTGCAGATCAACTCGCAGTTCAGTATTCGCACTAACGCCGCCGGCAATAACTAAACGCTTCAAGTCGGTATACTTCAAGGCGCGCCGACATTTTTTAACCAAGGTATCAACGACTGCTATTTGAAACGCCGCAGCTATATCCGCTTTAGTTTGCTCATCCACCGCGCCATTATTGTCGGTAAACTTAGCCACAGTATTCAATGTATGAGTTTTTAGACCGCTAAAACTAAAATCTAAACCGGGCCGATTAATCATTGGGCGAGGAAAAGTAAAACGCTTCACATCACCAGCCTTGGCAAGCTCTGCTATGGCAGGCCCACCCGGATAAGACAGTTTTAACATTTTTGCCGCCTTATCAAATGCTTCGCCGGCAGCATCATCTAATGACTCACCCAACAATTCATATTGGCCAATACCACCAACTTTAACCAGTTGGGTATGCCCGCCAGAGACTAGCAATGCAACAAAGGGGAACTGCGGTGGATTAGCTTCTAACATCGGCGCCAACAAATGCGCCTCCATGTGATGAACCCCTATTGCGGGCACATCCCAAGCATAAGCCAAAGACCGCCCTAAACTCATGCCCGCCATTAATGCGCCCACTAAACCAGGGCCTTCAGTATAAGCCACCGCATCAATACTACGGCCTTTAACATCCGCAGTTTCCGCCAGCACTTCTTTAATTAGCGGCAAGGTTTTTAAAATATGGTCACGCGATGCCAACTCTGGTACCACACCACCATATTCAGCATGAATGGCTATTTGCGAATACAAGCGCTCAGCCAGCAAGCCCTGCTCGCTGTCATAAATAGCAATTCCTGTTTCGTCACACGACGTTTCAATACCTAGTACGCGCATTTAGTCACCTTTGTAGAAGGGCGCATAATATAGCAAGCGCGGCTAACACAGAACAGCTAACTCAGGCATTAGATTGCGCCAAACGCTGCTAAACATAAATTTATGCTTTAAGCCTTACAACACTTTGCTTTTTTGCCAGCACTTGGTTAGAATTGGCGCCCCTAAAAGCATGGGCTTAGGTAAACACCACCCTTGCAGGGTAATTATTCATATAAATCAGGTACTTAGTAAATGCCATCAGTAAAACTGAAAGAAAACGAACCATTTGACGTAGCACTACGCCGTTTCAAACGTACCTGCGAAAAAGCCGGAATTATGGCTGAAGTACGTCGCCGCGAATTCTACGAGAAGCCAACAACTGTTCGTAAGCGTCAAGGCGCAGCAGCTGTTAAGCGTCACTTGAAGAAGCTTCAGCGCGAAAACCGCAAAATGGTACGCCTTTACTAGAAACTGTTATCAGTTTGTCTAAATAGCTCTGGCGGCTCAGCTCCCAGGGCTATTTGTATTTAAGAGGATTATAAAATGTCTCTCAAAGACACTTTAAAGCAAGCAATGAAAGACGCCATGCGTGCCAAAGAAAAGCAACGCCTAGGTGCTATCCGCTTAATCCAAGCAGAAATAAAACGTATTGAAGTTGATGAGCGTATCGACATTGAAGACGATCGCGTGCTGGTTATTTTAGATAAAATGCTCAAACAGCGACGCGACTCTATCAGCCAATATCAAGCCGCTGAGCGCAACGACTTAGCTGATATAGAAATTTTTGAGGTTGGCGTAATTCAAGAATTTTTACCCGCCCAATTAAGCGCTGATGAAATTGCCACTCTTATTGACCAAGCCATCAGTACTACTGGCGCTAGCGAAATGAAAGATATGGGCAAAGTGATGGGGATGATTAAACCCAAGGCCCAAGGCCGTGCTGATATGGGCGCTATTGGCAAACTAATAAAAGATCGCTTCAAGTAGGCACTACTCATTATGGGGTGTTGTTGTAATACCTTATAATGCCTTACTCTACTTTTTCAAAATAAAACATCCAGAGAGCTATGGCAGGCTTAATCCCACAAGCATTTATCGACGAACTTCTGAACCGGGTAGATATTGGTGAGGTAATAGAGAGTCGTGTGCCGATGAAACGTGCAGGCCGCAATTACAAAGGTCTGTGCCCATTTCATAAAGAAAAAAGCCCCTCATTTACCGTTAATAGCGAGAAACAGTTTTACTACTGCTTTGGCTGCGGCGCAGGTGGCAATGCCATTGGCTTTTTAATGGATTACGAGCGTATGGAGTTTCCACAAGCAGTGGAAAATCTTGCCAGCGCTGTTGGCCTAGAAGTCCCGCGTGAAGAAGGTGACCGCAGCCAGGTCCAGCGCGATAGCAATAAACCTATTTATGAATTGCTAGAACAATGTGCCACCCATTTCCAACAACAGTTACGGCAACACTCTCAAGCTCAACAAGCCATTAACTACTTAAAAAGCCGAGGCTTAACAGGTCAAATAGCTAAACAATTTGGGGTGGGCTATGCACCGCCAGGATGGGACAATATTATTACCGCTCTAGGTGATGATGACGCAACAAAGCACCGCTTATTGCAAGCGGGGATGACTATCGAAAACGAAGAGAAAAAACGCCAATACGATCGTTTTCGTGACCGTATTATGTATCCCATCCGAGACATCCGCGGCAGGGTTATAGCCTTTGGTGGACGTGTTATGGGCGATGAACAGCCCAAATACCTTAACTCCCCCGAAACACCTGTCTTTAACAAAGGGCGAGAGTTATATGGCTTGTATGAAGCGCGCCAAGCCAACCGTAATCTAAAACGGCTAATTATTGTTGAAGGCTATATGGACGTAATTGCCCTTGCCCAACAAGGCATTACTTATGCTGCGGCCACCTTAGGCACAGCGGTAGGCTCCGCCCATTTGGAACGAATATTTCGTCAGACCAACGAGGTAGTTTTTTGCTTTGACGGTGACAAGGCTGGCCGTGCTGCGGCTGCCAGAGCATTGGAAGCAGCGTTGCCGGAAATGAATGATGGTCGCCAAGCATGGTTTTTATTTTTACCTGACGGTGAAGACCCAGACTCAATGGTAAGAGAAATCGGCAAAGAAGGCTTTGAAAAAACTATTGAGCAAGCTCCGCCCCTGTCGGAGTTTCTATTTAGCTTCACTGGCAAAGGCATAGACCTGCAGTCGGTCGACGGCCGTGCTCGCTTGGCAAAACTGGCGTTACCACTAATCAACAAAGTACCAGAGGGGTTTTTCCGCCAACTGTTACTGCAAGAACTTTCGGTCCGCACCGGCCTAGGTG
>TARA_B110000902_G_scaffold194245_1_pt1 | contig 11532 bp, 3 predicted proteins | sample TARA_B110000902 | Tara Oceans TARA_B110000902 (sample SAMEA4398009) | marine metagenome | biome: Polar Biome; feature: [SRF] surface water layer (ENVO:00010504); material: water (ENVO:00002006), including particulate matter (ENVO:01000060) such as... | depth 5 m | reverse complement strand
ACAACTGCTGAAAGAATACCTAGTCCTGAACTAGGAACAACACGATGGAATACTGAAAACACAATACTTGAGACTTGGGACGGTAACACTTACATTTCAGCAGCTGGTAACGCAGCAACTATTTCTACTGAAGAGATGGAAGACCTTATGCTAGAATACACTTTAATCTTTGGGTAACGCCGCAGTATTACTTCATTACGATAAATACTATTATGTAAAACGCGGCAATTGTTTTACATAAACAAACTGTGGTTAACCAGCAAAGAGTCGTTAGACTGAAAATTTGGCTAGAGGGACAGGATCCCCGTGTTGAGGAGCAAAGATGGCTGTAGGTCGCATTTCGGGTCCGCTCTTAAAGGAGAATCTAATTCGTAATGGAATAGATTTAGCTTTTGAGACAGACTTATTATATCTAGATGTAAACAATCAGAGCATTGGTATCAAAACCACAAGCCCTACACACGAATTACAAGTTAACGGCACAACAAAAACAACAAATTTGATAGTAGATACTACAGCAAATCTTGCTGATGTTACTATTGAAGGTAATACAATTAGTACTACTAATCAATTCTTAAACTTAGCAACCTTAGATACTGTAGTTTCTCTTAATAGGATTAGGATCGATAGCATTGAGATAGAAGGTAATGCAATTACTACTAACTCATCAAATGCAAATTTAGAACTACGACCAAATGGCACAGGCTCAGTTGACATACATAGTAACTTAAATGTTACTGGAAATATACACGCTACAGGTAACATTAGTGCCGACGGCAATATTATAATCGGCGATGCTAATACTGATAATGTAATATTTAATGCAGAAATTGCATCTGATATAATTCCAAATACTTCTAACACTTATTCCCTTGGTAGCGATCCAGACTCTGGGGGCAAAGAATGGAATGACGTTTATGTTAATAATCTTGTTGCTTCGAGTGTTAATTCACAAGATTTAAGCCTAAACGGAATTGACCTAACATTGCGCCACGGAAATATGATATATGTTTCTGAAAATGGTAATGATTCTAATTCAGGCGATCACATATTAGATCCTTATGCAACTATCAAATTTGCATTAAGTCAGGCAACATCAGGCGATGTTGTTCATTTATCATCACATGTCTACATAGAACAATTTCCGTTAACTATCCCTGAAGGAGTAACTCTGCAAGGTGAAAGCATTCGTTCAGTTTCAATTCAACCTACTACAGAAACACGGTATAATGATGCATTTTTGTTAAATGGCCAAACTACTATTAGTAATTTAACAATTACTGGATTTCAAAGTGGTGGTAATTTTTATAACTCAACGTTTGCAAACATAAACTCGGTATCATTAAATGTTGGTCCAACAGACGTTGCACACACTTATGTCAGCGGTGGCACAATTACAGAACGCGGAACTACATATACAGTTACTGGCGCTACTTACAACAATGTAACTGGCATCCTGGTAATTGCACATACTGGTCCAAATCAGCCTACAGGGAATAGCAACTTTATTAAAGGTCTTGTGTTTAGTTGTAATGGAGATACTAGAACATTTCCAGACAATGGTTATGCTTTCCGGTACGCAACAGATTACGAAGCAACTAGCCGTTCACCATACATTAAAGATATTACAGTAATTACTTCAGGCACTACAACTACTGTCGAAGATCCTAGAGGATTTAATTCAGAAGATGCAGGCAAAGGTAGTTACATTGACGGAGCATATGGTTCTGCGAGTAGTGTAAACACAGCAATGTTATTCCACTCAGCAACATTTATTACGCCTGGCGTTGATGCAATTACAATGACTAATGGTGCAAGAGTTGAATGGTTAAACAGTTTTACATACTTTGCTAATCGTAGCATGTTTGCATATGATAGCAACGCTGGACGCAGATATGCGGGCAAAACAAAGCTCACACTAGCCGGTGTAACAGGTACCTTTGTACAAGGCAATACACTTACTATCACTAGCACAGACGCTTCTACGGTGCTTACAGGCACCATTAGTAGCGTAGATGGCGCTGACATCTACGTAGCTGGATATTTAGATTTAAACGGATTTGATTTAACACCGCAAAGCATTACAGATGGCAGCGCAACAGCAACAAGCATCACAAGTTTTGACTTACGTGAGTTTGGTGCAGAAGTACGCTTAATTGGTAGTGCTAGTGTTTATGGCAACTTTGGATTAGTTGGTGACGGCCCAGGCGTCATTATGTACGCCGTTGGTCATAACTTAGCGTACATCGGCAACGGTAAAGAAGTAACTAACGAAACTGAATCAGTTATACAAGCAAATGAAGTAGTTGAAATACAAGGTGCTAAAATACGTTATAACTCAGTAGATCACAACGGTGACTTTAGAGTTGGCGATTTATTTTATGTTAATCAAAATACAGGATCGGTGACATTTGCAGTACAAGACTTTGTTATTAATACAGCAAACGGTGTTAGTTTTGAAACAGGCAGCGATACTACATTTGTTGATGGCACCAAAATTGAAACTGGTGACTGGCGCTTTAGTGGAAACACTGTAGAAACATTAACACAAGACGCAAACTTTGAAGCAGCTAGTGGTGAAATTAATCTAAACTCGAATGTAAATGTTAACGGTAGTCTAGATGTTACTGGTAATGTAACAATCGGCGGCAACATTACAATTGGTGACGAAGCTTCAGACACAATCCAAATCATTGCAGGCATTGACAGTGACATTACTCCAAAAGTTGATAGTACATATAGCTTAGGCGAAGCAACTAAAATATGGAGTAATTTGTATGCAAATCAAATTAACCTCGATAATATTATTATCCGAGATAATTTTATCGAAACAACAGATTCAAACAGTAATTTAGAACTACGTGCTAATGGCACAGGTGAAGTATATGTCCCTAGTAATAATGTAGTACTAGACGAAAATTTACGAGTTTACGGAACTACTACTTTTAATAATGTAGATTTACAAGGCAACATTACGCAAACTGGTAATGTTACGCAAACTGGTAATATTAACTTAACTGGTAATTTAGGTATTACAGGAAACCTTACAGTTACAGCAGCATCGCAGTTTGAAAATATTAAAATTGAAAATAATATTATCACCACTACTGAAAGTAATAGTGACTTAGAGTTGCGTGCTACAGTATATGGCGATATTGTTGTTCCGTCTAATGACGTTAATATAACTAATGATTTGTATGTTACAGGAACAATAAGTGTAGGTGACATTAACAGTGCAGGAACTATTACTGCTAATAGATTTAGTACTGGTGACATTTTAATCGATGACAATATTATTACTACTACTGCAAGTAACAGTAATTTAGAACTACGTGCTAATGGTACTGGTGAAGTATATGTCCCTAGTAACAATGTTATTATTGAGCAAGATTTAACAGTTAACAGTAATACTTACTTAAAAGACACTTCTATTATCGGTACAGTAACACATACAGGAAATGTTAATCAAATTGGTAATATTAACTTAACTGGTAATTTAGATGTAACCGGTGAGGTTATTATTAGTGCAAGCGTTATACAGTTTGAAGAAATACAACTTTCGGGTAATAGTATTACTACAACTGATTCTAATTCAAATTTAGAGTTAAGGGCTAACGGAACCGGAAATATACTTGTTCCTACTAATGATTTAGTAATTACTAATAACTTAACTGTAGACGGTACTATTACTGTCGGAAATCTTACTAGTACAAGTTTAATTACTGCAAATAGCTTTAGTACTGGCGATATCTTAATTGACGATAACTTTATTGCTACTACTATATCTAACAGCAATTTAGAATTAAGAGCTGCCGGAACAGGATCAATAATTATTGATACATTTAGTATTAATAATTCTACTATTACAACTAGCGGTGACATTACAATTGAGCCAGGCAGTGATGTAGTAATTATCGACGCAACTGGTGCGTTAGAATTACCTGCAGGCACAACAGCACAACGACCAACAGCAGTATCAGGTCAAATACGTTTTAACACAGACTTAAATAGGTATGAAGGTTATAACGGAACTAACTGGATTAATCTTAAAGGCGTAGAGGATGTAGACGGAACTACTAGAGTTACTGCTGAACTCACTGAAGGAGCAAATGATAACACTATTAGATTTATAGTTGATAATAATACAATTGCAACTATTGATTCTACTAGTTTAAGTGTTCCGCAATTAAATGTAGATAATATACGGTTAGACGGAAACGTTATTACAACAACTGCGCTTAACACAAATTTATCACTAAGTGCTAACGGAACTGGCGCAGTAACGTTTGACAACTTTGCATTTAAAAATAACAGTATAACAAATACTGTAAATAACAGTATAACAAATTTTAATAATACTGCAAATGGGTATGTTAAGTTTGCAGGCACATATGGAGTTGTGCTTCCTGTAGGCGAGAGCGGAGAACGTCCACCGCTTGAATTTACAGAAACAGGCCAAGTAAGATTTAACACTACAGATAGTCGTGTTGAAATATGGGACGGATTAAACTGGGTATCAGTAGCTGGCGCAGCATCGGGTATCACAAGAAATGACGCAGAAGAAATTGCACTTTCGACTGTGCTAGTATTAGGATAAAAAAATGGCAACTACATTTAGAAACAAAGTGGTAGCAGGAATAGGAACTGCAAGAACAGACGTACTGGCTACTAACGATAATAATCGTATTACAGTAGTAGGCTTTAGTTTAGCAAATTTAACTGAAGGAGTAGTACTCATTAACGTAGAAATGCAAGATGCAGATAGTACTATTGGATACTACGCAAAGGAAATGGTATTACCGCCAAACACAAGTTTGCGTGTATTAAACGGCGGCGAAAAATTAATTTTAACACCAAACAATAACTTATTTGTAAGTTCAAATGTTGCAGATAGCATTGATTGCATTTTAAGTACAGTAGAAATTGTTTAAGGAGATATAACATGGCTTCGACACATTACGTAGGACAAACACCTAGCATTAACGAACTTTTAGGCGAAGGGCAGCCTAGGTATTTTTATGCACTAAAGAGAACAGAAGACGGAACTTTATTTTTTGCAAAAATTGATCAGCTAAAAGATGCTGATACACTTACAATTAACAATCCAGGTGCGTCAATAGATGACTTTACTGAATTCGAATACGGAGTTAATTTCTTTGATGGAAGAATTGAATTAGATCATTCTCGACCATATGATAACTTAGAATGGGATCAGTATCGCTGGGACAACAAAAATATGTATTATTATGTAAATGAGCAAGGAGAGTTAGTTGTACGAATTAATCAGTCTTATACGTATGACGCTACTCAGATAGTCACATAAATATACAAATAACCATAATCAAGGAACCGAACAATGTCAGAATTTAAGATCAGCAGATTAAGATTTTCCTGGGTAGGAGAATGGAACGATCAGACTGCTTACAACAAAGATCAAATAGTACAATATGAAGGTAAAGCATATGTATGTTTAATACCGCATGATTCAAACGGATTCTATCTTGATTTAGGTGCAGTTGTTCCTAAGTGGGAATTAATGATGACAGGACAAACTTGGAAAGGTCCGTGGCAGCAGTTTACTTTTTATAGTTTAGATAACATTGTAATCTTTGGTGGTATTGTTTATAAGTGTAATACCCAACACCAAGGTGGCGCAGTGCTTGGTACTGATATTGATAAGTGGGACGTTTATGCTGAATCTAAAACTTGGCAAAGTGAATGGACTTCGTCTACATCTTATGGTGTTGGCGATATTATTCAATACGGCGCCTCGGCTTACGAATGTATAATATCACATGTATCGGCTGCAACTGACTTAATAGGCCTTGAATCTGATTATATTGGTATTGATAGTACATTGGTTAAATGGAAATTAATTAACGAAGGTGTGTCATGGCGCGGCGAATATTCAACTGATAGTCAAGATAGTACACAAATTAGATATAAATTAGGCGATGTAGTTAAGTACGGTCCTAGCGTTTACAAATGTATTATAGGTCATGCTCCTTCTAACGAGTTTGTCGATTTTGCAGACAGTACAGAATTGTACGAAACATTTATTGAAGAGAACTGGGTACTTTGGTTGCCGGGTCTTGACTTTAATAATGTTTGGCTTGCAAACACAGTTTACCAACCGGGAGAAATTGTACTGTATGGCGGATACTTGTACCAATCGTTAACTATTAACAACATTAATAATAAACCATCATTTAACGCTGAAGATTCTAGCGATAACTGGGAAATTGTTAGTGAAGCATATGATGTTACAGGTCCGTGGAACACTGTAACTGAATATCGTGTAGGTAGTGTAGTAAACTACGGTGGTGACTTATATGTTGCAATACGCGACAGTGCAGCAGAAGTTCCAGGTAACTTTGTAGTTAATGCAATTTATGAAGCAGACGGATCGTCAGGTACTACTATTAAATTAGATACAGGTGATTCTACAAGTGCTGCGGCAATTACTGTTGGAATGACAGTTACTGGTGAAGGCTTTGCAAGAGGCCAGCAAGTTGAAGTAGTTAGTGTTTCTGATAATATAACAACTGTAACATTAAATTATGCACCAGACGGCGCAATATCTGATAGTGCTGTTCTTACATTTGCTGGAACAAATTATGTATATTGGCAATTGCTAATACCGGGATTTAACTGGGAAGGTAAATGGGTAACTAGTACACTTTACAATCAAGATGATATTGCATATTATAAAAATGCAACATATAAATGTATAAGAGAACACACCTCTGCACTAGTTAGTAGACCAGATTTAGATTTAACTAATTCTTACTGGGTAGTTTATTTGCAACATGATCAACTTAACGCAATGTCTGGCAAGGGTGAAATGATTGTTCGTTCAGGTGGTGAAAATATTGCATTATCAATTGGGTCCGAGACTCAGGTATTAAAAACAGTTAACGGCTTGCCGTTGTGGCAAGACACTGACTTTACGCCGAATGTATACTATGTTGCAACTAACGGAATTGACGCAATAAACAGAGGTACTACTGCTGACACTGCCTGGAAAACAATTAAATATGCATGCGAGCAAGTTGCTAAAGGCACATTAAAACAAAATGAAAAACAATTACTTGAATTAAATAAAGAATGGGTAATTGAAGAAACATTCAATTGGTTCTTATATCAACAAAATCAAAACATTGCACCTTTTGACACGTCTGTTAACTTTGATAACGAAAAAACAAAACGCGATGCTCGATACATTTTTGACGGAGTAGTTACTGACCTTGCAAGAGGCCAAAATGCAAGAACGGTATCAAATGCATTATTGTATTTTGATTTAGAAAGTACAAATAAATTTACTAACCAAACTGTTGCTGATCAAATTGTTTATTATACTAGTGTTATTCAACAAATGTTTAACCTTATAGAAAATGCACTAACAAACACAGCTCCTGCACAGAGTTATCAAACTCTTGAAGGCGTAGCAAGTCCTACGGCACAATACATTAACGGTGCATTAACTATTGATGACAACACAATAACTATTGTTCAAAGTCTAGAAGGTATTATTGTAAAAGCATTTGAAGCTGGTTCACCAGACGGAATTCCAGCTGCTAACCAAGGCGCATACACAACTATTAATGTTAAGTCAGGCACATATGAAGAAAATCTTCCAATCGTGCTTCCTACAAAGACAGCATTAAATGGAGACGAACTACGCGGCGCCGCAGTTAAACCTGCTAATCCTGTTAACACACTTTGCCGTAGAACAATCGGCGACATTAATCAGTTTGTTGTAGGTTCTACATTAAATATGTTCCACAACACACCAGTACAATTTGTATCTTTAAATCCTGTTGATGAAATTAGTACAATGATAGGCGGTGATTTAATTATACAGGGTATTACATACTATGTAATAGGTTCTAGCATTACAGACACAAGATTCCAAGTTAGTGCAACTAAAGACGGCCCAGCAGTTGAGCTTTTTACTAGCATTGGTTATATGTATGTATACGGCGGCGAAGCATTAGGCGATATGTTCCGTGTACAAAACGGAACAGGTATCCGTAATATGACATTAAGTGGATTGTTAGGAACATTAACTCCGCAAAATGAGTTTGAAACAAGACGCCCGTCAGGAGGTTCGTTTGTAAGTTTTGATCCAGGCACCGGCCCCGGCGACACTACTACTTGGATTACTACTAAATCACCTTACATCCAAAATGTAACTAACTTTGGATTAGGTTGCACCGGAATGAAAATTGACAGTACCATACACAATGGCGGCAACCGCTCTATGGTATGTAATGACTTTACACAAATTATATCAGATGGCATCGGACTATGGTGTACAGGTGGCGATGCACTAGTTGAGGCAGTGTCGGTATTCTCATACTACAATTACGCAGGTTATTTTGCAGAAGATGGCGGTCGCATTCGTGCTACTAATGGTAACTCGTCTTATGGCCAATTCGGTTGTGTGGCAGAAGGATTTGATGATGCCGAAACACCTGCACTTGGAAATGTTAATAATAGAAACAATCAAGCCACTGCAACTCCTGTATCTGCACTAGGTGCAGCGGCAGAAATATTAAAATTACAATTTTCTCATGCTGGCGAAGCGTACTTTGAATCGACAACAAACATGCTTACACGAAGTAATAACTTCTTAAATACAGCGTGGTCAAATGATTCCAATCTTAATATTACTAACGCAAATACTACTCCGTTTGTAGGACAAGATGCCTGGAAAGTTGAAGGCATTACAAACTTAACAGACTCGAGTTATTTTTACCAAGATATAGCAGTATCACCGCAAGGAAGAGTGTATACAGGGGTATCTGGGTCAAACGAATCAGGATCTGGTATTGACGCAACATTTAATGTAACAGTGTTTAGTGACACTTATGTAGTTGCAGTTAATAACGGCGGCAGCGGCTACGTTGTTGGGAACCAAATTAGACTTAGCGGCCAAGCTTTCGGCGCACAACCCGACGACAATGATATTATCGTTACTGTTGATTCTTTATCCATTACTGCAATCTTAACAATAAATCATTCAGGAACAGTTCCTTCTGGTAGTGCTCTAGAATACACTGCAAGTATATATGCTAAAAAAGGAACAGCTCAGTACTTTGACCTTTATGCAATTTATTCAGGGTATGAAACTAAAACTAGCTATGCAAGATTTAACTTTAACAATAATGCAGTATCTACAACACGATTAGCAGACTTTGGAGTTCAGCCTACTGTTAGAGCTGAATTTGTATCAGATGGGTGGTATAGAATATCAATGACCTTCTATGACGAAACTGCACAAAATGATGCCTTACAGATTAGAATATATCCGCGTGGCTTAGATGGCATTACAGGAATAAGTAATTTTTATGGTGCGCAATTACAAATCGGAGATTCGCCATCTTTCTTCTTAGAAAATAAAGATTCTATACCTAGTGCATATGCAAACATTCATGTAAGTGGTGCTGGCAGAGATGCAGAAATTATTGCAGACGAACTTCGGTCAGGCGCTGTTTTTGAAACACGGATTTTAGATAATCCAGACGGTGGCACAACTGGCGGCCTATTGTACAAACTGCAAACAAATAACGCACAGTCCGGCGACACTGAATCCTTAACATTGGCACAATCTGAAGTTGCAGAAGCCGTTGATTACGAAGGGTTACGCCTTACTATATCAAGTGGTCGTGGAGCAGGACAATACGGAATTATATCGAAATATAATCCTGGAACTAAGTCTGCATCTATTGTTAAGGAATCTTTTGATAACTTAACGATTATAAGTGCAAACGCAGGAACAGACAGCTTTAAATTAGATAGTAATACTGATTTTAATACAGTATACTCAGATCAACTAATACAGTTTACTCCTACATTCTTTGATACTAATATTTCATCAACAGCGCAAGCGTCTATTACTACTACAGAAACGCTAGGTGATTTAAATAATACTATGATAGTTACAAGTACTGCCAGGCTAAAAGTTAATCAAAAAATTAACTTTACTGGAACACCGTTTGGTGGAATTATTACAGGATTTGATTATTATGTGCTTAACATTGTAGACGGAACTACAATTCAAATATCAACAGCTTTAGGCGGCGGTGTATGGCCATTAAACAACGATACTGGAACTATGACACTAAACTATCCGGCAAATAACAGTTACTTATATAGTGTCAGCGGCACGGCAGACATGGAAGTTGCATTGCCGATACAGTTTACTGGAGTAAGTTTAGGCGGAGTAACACTAGGCGATACATATTACATTCGTGACATTTATAGTGCTAACAATTTTTCTATATCAACAAACAAAACTGATCTTACAGTTACTGATACTACTACTAGCACTAATGTACTTACAATAGCTGATACATCAGTTCTAATACCAATGACTCCTGTAATCTTTAATGGCGCTACACTAGGCGGGCTATTAGAAAAAACTCGGTATTGGATTAATAATATTGTAGACGGAACTACATTTACTATATCAAGTGCAGTACTTACGCAAACAGCAACAGCAACTACAGAAGTTTCAAACTTAATTACAGTTACAGATACTACTGGATTTATACCGGGATCGCCAATTGTGTTTACAGGAACAGTATTTGGCGGATTGCAAAACAACAAAGTTTATTATATCCAAGTTGTTAACGACGGAACTACATTTACAATTTCTGAAACATCAGCTGGTTCGGCAGTTCCGTTATTATCAGCAGCAGGCGAAATTACAACACGCACTACTGCTGATACTATTTCTTTAACTACTGAAGCTGGCACAATGTTAGGAGCAACACTAGGCGAAAAAGAAGAAGTTACTGCTGATGGCGGTAAAATTATGGGAGCATCATTCTTTACAGAAGTGTTTGCTGGCATTGCTGCTGGTACTTCGTATTATGTAAAAGATAAGTTTACAACTATTCCGGCAGATGGATATGCACAATCTTCTAACTGGCTCACTGCTTCAACGTCTTGGTCAGGCAATAATTTATCTTTAGAGATTGATGCAAGTGCTAGTGCAGAATTTATTCAGGCACTGGCTACACTAGGCGAAGATTCAACAGAAGCAGGATTTACTATTGTAGACAATGCATTAGGCACAAAAACAATTAGATTAACAAATGGTGGTTGGGACGTGGCGCCTGCAGCAGGAGCACAAATTAATGCTGCTACTGTAGAACAATCAGATGGATCATATGACGATATCATAACTATAATTTTCCCAACAGGTGAAGATGATATTAACGAATTTAGTATTAGTGCAACCGAAGGTGGCGCAGCAATAGCACTTTCGACGGAAGCAGGTTCTATGCAATTAAACTCAGTAGGATGGGATCATATTAATCCAGGGACACCGTTAGTTAGTACGTTTGACTCTACATCGATATACACTATTCAACCTAGAATTAAGTATAGTGCTCCGGGATTTAGTCAAATTGCAATAACAGATCTAGAAGATACTAGTATTGATTATTCTATAATAGCATCAAACGGCTTTTATCCAATTACTGTGCCAACAACAAGCAATTCAGCAAAAAGTACTTCTGA
>TARA_B110000902_G_C14294463_1_pt1 | contig 11540 bp, 6 predicted proteins | sample TARA_B110000902 | Tara Oceans TARA_B110000902 (sample SAMEA4398009) | marine metagenome | biome: Polar Biome; feature: [SRF] surface water layer (ENVO:00010504); material: water (ENVO:00002006), including particulate matter (ENVO:01000060) such as... | depth 5 m | reverse complement strand
CGTGGTCGATACAGTCGTGGTCGAAACAGTTGTAGTAGTGGCAGTGCTCGTCGTGGTCGATACAGTTGTGGTAGAAACAGTAGTCGTTGTGACAGTGCTGGTTTGCGACGAGGTTACCGACGTCGTTGCAGTGCTTGACACCGTTGACGCTGCGGTCGAGGTAACGCTGGTGGTGGGGGTGCTCGTGACCGTGGTAAAGTCATGACAAACGCCGGGCAAGGATGCATATTCTGATACGCTGTCGTCGCTCGCATAGGTGTTCGCACCCACAGGGCTGCTCACAGGGCTGCTTGTGGGTGCGAAATCGTCGTCGCTCGCATAGGTGTTCGCACTGCTCGCAATCCAGTGACACTGGTCGGTATCACCCGTTGTGCACTCATCGTTGGTATTCGCGCTCGAACAATTAAATTCGCATTTGTTGGTGGCGTCAATACGATAGTATCCAAAATTGCACTCGGTGCAATTCGTCGTGTTTGCAGTCAAGCTGCGCTCTGCAGTGGGGGTGCCATTGGCACACAAAACAACGTACGTGGGGGCGCACACATCAGTAGCGTTGTGCCACACGCACGTGTCAGTGCAGTAGAGTTTTGCAAAATCAGAACATTGCGTGCCCGCGTAAGGTGGTAAACTTGAATAACTATCGTCGTATTCATAAGTAATATCCCCAACTATTGCCAGTACAAATAAAACTAATTGCATTGCAATATTACTATTTGATACGTTAATGGTATATACAACAATGTATTTACACCAAACACGTTAGTGTGGCACAAATTTAAAATTTACAGTGCTTGCAAAACATTCGGAAAATAAATAAAAGTTGGGTCTAGCTGGTGACTAAAGCTATTGCAACAGCAATAAACAACATGAAAACCTTTGTATTACAATACGGTTACAATTTGTTTTTTTATTATTGCATCTATTTTATGCATGCGGTGGCAAGTTTGACCAATTCCAAGCTTTTAATGGGTCAAGGGTCATTGGTGGCAATTGTTCATCAAAGCGTACTGTACATGTAAACGTGTTTTGGGTAATTTCTTGTATACACTCAATTGTCATAGATGTAATGTTTTTCCACGGTGTAACCTGCAATTTGTGCCGCACTAAAAAACATTTAACAAAACTAGCCCATGCGGCCGTATGGTCTTTGTGCTGGGGTTCTCGTGATGTGTGCCAGGTTGATACTAAGGCGTACAGTGGCAACCCAAGACTTTGTAAAAATGGCTTTGCGTTGTATTCAAACGACGCAGAGCAAACGATTGCAGAAACCACAACACGTCGTTGCACATAATTGACTGTACAAATTACGTGGTGGTGTTGTGGCGAAAACAAAACGTCCCACACAACAGCCAATTTTAGGTTGTCCATGTTGTGCAAATTTACAGCACCACCAAAACTAAATTAAAAATAATTACAGTGTATTAACTAATTTTTTTTTCAAATTAATTTAAACAATAATTATTGTACGTCTACCCATGTTTTTTGAAATAAGATACTGCAAACCATGACAAACATCGTGCACCTGCCATTGGCAGCGCCAAATTCACATAAAACCGTTTACTGTGTGTGGCACATTTATTTGTTGTACATTCTAGTCTTGCTGGTTTCTTACCGCGCAGCGCTTGAATGCCAAGATTATAGGATGTGCGCACATCAGGTGGTAGGGCACATGTACCCCGCAACGTTCATGATTGGATTAGCATTGTCTTGCACAAAACCACACTTGCGTGCAACAGAATGTTTGGCAATGATTGTGTTTTGGTTGGCGTACTGGATATGCGACGCCGTGCAGCAGTCGGGTGTTAACTTTAACAATCCCAACACGCTGCAAAACTACGTAAATACAATGTTTATTGGAATGTGCGGACTCTACCGCCATGTCAAAGGCCCGAAAAGTGATAAGGTTGTCATGGTTTTGTTGGGTTGGGCAGTTGCTCTCTATGTGTCGATGCATTCGCAACCAAATGTTATTGGTGCTACAATGTGCACGTTTACTGCCATATGGTTGGGGTGTTTTGTAACGGCGTACATTGTTGACGCAAACGTAGAAGCGTCTACGTTTATGGTGTTAGCAGCAACAACGTTTGCATCAAGCCAGATTGGGTTGACATCTGTGGCATTACATTACATGGATTCAATGACATATTTTGCATTAATCAGCACGTTAAGCTTATTTGTTTGTTACATTATTGACGTTTAAAAACAAATACAAATACACTGCAACGTTATATCGGTAAATTCAGATCCCCCCTTATGCTCCAAGTGGTTTCACAGATGTCACATGACACAAATCTACAAACGAAGCTCTGAAATCAACGCGATTTAATTTCTCGTTCCATGTGAAAGGATAACCGGTTGCTAACACGCGATCTACTATGTCACTGGCCGCGGTTTTGCAGGTTTGGCGAAACGTGTTATGCATCACTGGTGGTGGTAATTGATCATCGTCTGTACACGAAAACCATTTCAGCTTAATGTCGTCTTTGCTAATGTTTACCGACCACAATAATGTGTCAATGTAGCTTAAGAACGCGGGTCCCGTGCGATACCAACTGCGGCCTGGTACAGCACTGAAAGTTTGGAGCACTTTAATTGAATCAATAAATGTTTGTACAAAGCGGGCATTTGCTGCATTCATTGGAATTTCTATTGTGATAATACCATTAAAAGGATAAAGCTTTTGCCATTCTTGCACAACTTCATGGTCGTCAACAAATTGAACACTTAAAGTATACTTATTGTCAAATTCAAAAAATGTATATCTAATAAAATTTGTAAGAGTTATTGATTCTTCTGGTTGAATTTCGTCAACAAAGCCTTGTTCGTCTTTACCAGTAGGCTTAATCACAACTTGTGTTTTGCTAGCATCGCCGGTTTCAACAAATTTAAACGTTGAAGTTTCACGTATACTGTTACTCCCTACAACATACGCATTGTACAGCGTAACAACATTGCGTGCAAAGTTGTTGCGATCGCGTAACAAATGTTCAACAATACGTGTTTTGATAAACTCAAGATTCAGGCTTTGAGGATGTATTACAAAATATCGCAGGTCGGCTTCCTGTCCATGTAAGTGCGAACTTTTCTGTTGTAATAGTAATATTTCCATATCAAAGTCATCGGTTAAAGCTTCTACCTCGTCAAGAGTATTCCAATTGCCACCCTTATAAATGTCTTCACGTTTTTGTTGTGCTTGTCCTATTTGTTTGTCGACCGCTTCGCACGCTTGTAAAACTTTATCATGTAAAGAATTCAAATGCACGTGCTGATGATCACGCGGATCCATAAGTAGTGATCGATTAAGTGCTTGCTTAAGATGCGAGCACAGCGTTTTTAAGCATGTGTCTGTGTCTGTGCCAAATAAAATAGTTAGCAGTGTATTGCTTAATTTATGATATTGTACATCAGCCGCTGCTTTGTTTGCTTTACTAGTCGCGCGCAATGCTTTAAGCCCAGAAAGATTTAAATTGCTGGCTATAACAGATTGTGCGTCATCATGCAGCTCATCGAATGTTAATGGAGCTGACATTTTGTAATGTATTGTTTAAAATTACATATACAGCAATTTATGATTGGCGTCGCACGTAGGCCCGTTTTGCCAAAATCAAAGCAGATAGCAAATTTACTGCTGCTAGAGTGCCAAACAAAATCAAATGCAAACTTTCGTGCGGAATCATTAGTGGGTACTCCGCTCGCATGATGGTAGAACCATAGATGGAAGTGTACTTGGATATGTCAATTGTATCTATAAGGTTTGTAGTATTAATAATAAATGTGTTTTCTACAATTGGTTGAATTACGACCGTTGCATTGGTATTTGCTGTTAAATGTAACGTGCCGACAGCCCGAGCGGCGGCCAAAACGTACCTTACATTACTGTTGTCCGAAACAATAATGTTTGCAAACGACGCATTGACGGTTGTTGCCAACAAAAATCGACTGGTATAATGACCGGCAAACGCTACTGCAATTGCATCAGGATTGCTGTTGTAAACAGTTATGTCTATTGTTGCAAACGTGACGTCAGAACCGCCAAATACAACAGGCGTTTGCTCTAATGGCACTTGTTTTGGATCGCATTTCCCCTGGTCAACAACGGCCGACGACAAGTTAAAATAAGGGGCTGTTACAAAAAAACGAACGCAGGAGCCTGGCTGGTTGTCAGGCATGTAAAAATGTAAATTGCTGTTTGGCAATGCCGAACGAATGGTTATGTACGGGGCGGTTATGTAAATGCCTACGTCTGTCATTCCCGGGTACAACGTAGTATTAGTTATAGAGGCCATGTCATACACAAAAGGCAAATCGTACGTGCCTGTTTCATTCTTGTATGAATCACTCAGTTTGGTTACAATATTAGTTATTTGCATTAGTATGTTGGAAATAGTTGTGGGGCGAATGAAAATGTCAAATTCTTCATGTGTTAAAGCAGCCATACCAGTTAAAGTTTTGTCGCTATTATCTAACGTCTCAATCGTCAAGTTAGTTGTTGCACCAACAGCGTATTTTCCGCGATCTGGCGCCATTAAACCGTTTGCAACAGACCAATTAAAGGGTGTGACCATAAAAGTAAATCCAGACGCATCGTCTAAATTAGATAGGACATGACCAATGGTAAACGTTGGCTCCCCGGGTATAATTAAACACACTTTGTTACTAATGTCGCAAACGTTGGTAAGCATTCGTATGCCTAAAGTCTTTGCAACCACAACAAACGTTGTACGCGACGAGCTGCACAGCTCTTTGCGGCCGGCTTGAGAGTAAGCATCACGTGCACAATGTGCATATCGGGGTTTGTCATTAAGACTAAAATCTTCACAATACCCAATTAAAGCGGCTTCAGCTATTTGACAATTATTATCCGGACAACTTTGTGGCGGGTAATATTTATTTTGAAGGGGCTCTGACAGTTCCATTCGCGCAACTTGACCGTACGGCCAACGCATGCATGCACCATACTTGAAGAGGTGCCTGTTCCATGTATACTCTGTTTTTGAGACATTGTTGGCGTCAAACACCAATTGAGACTGCAAATACCCTCGTAAGGGTGCACCCCCGTCAAGGTACGTCTTATTACTTAACATTTCTGCGGTGGCGTTTGAAGAGGGCCTAGGCATCAAAAAATTACGCTCGTGAATTGCAAAATCCGAACCATACTTTGGCGTACTTGGAATGTACAGCCCAACTGGTAGCTCAGTCCTAACGTCACCAATTGGCCGGTCCCATCCATAAGACATTTCAGAAAGAACGGTCTCTGTGCCACCCTCAGAATTATTCAAAACCCAAGTTTGATCGGTGTAAAAGTTTGCAACATCGTCCCATGGCATTTCTAAAACTACATATCGGGCAGTAATAGACCCACAGTCGCATGCAGCAGATTGCGACACCTTTTTACTGTTTTTAAACGGGGGGGCAACTTGTGTCGGTGCTGCGTGCCACGCATCGGTAGAGCCGTCAGCCCACGATTGCGGGCGAATAATAAAGTCCCCAGAATTGTTTGCGTGTGGTTTTTGCTCATTTATGTACACTGCCATATCATACGGTTGCACCCCCAATGCGAGAGTAGGAGGATCAGCTATCAACGGGGCTGTAACCCCCTTATCGGCGGGTGGGTAACAGCATTGGGTATAGTACTCCTCGTTATTGCAATACTTTTGCTTCCCATCACGTCCGGCCCTAGTACAGGTACCTTTATTGCCGTTATGTACGGGGTTTTGTATACTGGACAACCGGGCAACGCCGCCTTGGCTCGATGGCAAACTTTGGTACGAATCTTTGTGCACGCATTTCCACCGGGCCGAGTCCTTGTATATGGCCCCAAGTGTATATCCATCTAATCCAGGTATAGTAACGTTGAATATAGAGTAATTATACCGGCCTATAGACGTTGGAGTGCCACTGTTGTAAAGGTTGGCGTTTGTTGCCAAAAATACCATTAAGTTGTTCAGAAAACTGACACTGTAGCCATTTTGAAAAATACCAATGCCATTAGACTCAGCCCACGATTTCGGTTGATAGCGCGGCACCCATAAACATGCGCTTATATCGCAATGTTCCCGGTGATCCCAATTGTAACCGTAATCGGCGTGCTGTGCAATTGAGCCGTTGTATTCGTTGGTTTCGCCAAAGAACGTTGGATCGGAAAAGTTTAAATCAGCTTCTATTTTATTGTGGTAATAAAACAACGTCTGTACCCAAAGAGAAGAAATTCCCCCCTTCTTGTCAACAAATTGTTGCTCTTTGGGAAATGCAGACCCTAGTTGCATAGGAATGTTGATAGGTGGAAGTTGTGCATTTGAACACGTTGTAGCCACCACATTCTCTATGGTATCGGCACTATGTGGTCGGTACCAATAATTACCGTTGTAGTACGATTTGGGGTTTTTGTTGGTGGTGGAATGTTGCCGAACAGGCACAAAACCCCCGTTCATGTACGGATTGACAACTTTAGCAATTGGATCGTACAACTGTTGCAAAGATGTTGTGCGGGACGGGAACACGTTCATGGTTTCCCTGTTTACGGTTTGAGGATGTAAATCGACTTTTTCTGCAAGGGGTTGCCAAACCGCCAGCGTTGTTTGAACGCCAAATATTGGCACACATTGCACGCTACCGCCCATTTCATATTTCAACAACAAATTAGGGAGTGGGGTTGGGGACCGTGGTAACCTGCCATCCTGATCAATATACCATTGTGCTAAATAATTGTAATCAAATACAGAACACGGGCCAGGGATACACAATGTCTGGGCATCGTCGCACGTATTGAAATCTGGAACAGGTATAAGGCGTGCAGCAAGTTCATTGTTTGTCCATTGGTATGTATCAAAATTTTTTAACGACGATTGGGTATCATTGCTTATAACATTATAATAAATACTCAACGTTCTTAAGCAGATTGAACAATTTGCGACAGTGGTTGTTTCACATTTGGCGCAAAAGCCCGTCATATCCGTTTGGTTTGCTAGAGCGTTGGCTGCCAAATACGAGAGGCCGCTAAGACTAATTGACGAGTCGGTCTCGTTGTACACAGATACAGGAACATAGTTTGACCATTGACTGCAATGCAACCCAACTAGTACAACATGCACCCAATCAATCATACTTTATCTGCACATGAAAACTGTGACTAATATATATCACTAATGTAAATATCGTAAATAACAATTGTGAATAGAACACCATTTTTAATTTATTTCCGTTTAGTGGCACAATGCAATTTGATAAAAACAACGCACACCAAATTAATCATGCTAATTCTGTTGTATAAATTAAAAGCTGACATATATATAAAACGCAAATCAGTCGTTTATTAGTTTATGGTTTGGCGTTTGCTGTAAAAGTGTATGTAGGACATCCGTGTGCATACAAGCATTTTGTGCATATTGCAACATAATCTGTTAGATTAGCCGGCACACTTTCTTCGGATCCCAATTGTTTGCTGCGATCTTTTCGACCTTCAAATTTTATTGTTTTCTTTGGTCCTTTGAACACACACGCTGTTCCACATCGTTTGCATTGTGTTGGAAGGCAAGTGTCACTTTTTTCCTGTTTACATATGGTGTCAATTAAAACCACAAAAACCGCCTGCTCGTTTCGAAACGTTGCAGCGGAAGCAACCGATTGGTGTAGACGCAAACATACAACAGGCATGCCCGTATCGCCAATATAATTACCATATTGAACACACGCAAACGCATGAAGCTCGTGCCAATTTAACGGTTTGGCCCTCGGGCTTGCTTTTTCAGCTTTAGAAGATTCGTATGTACTGCACAGGCCTGGCCGTTTTGGGCTGACAACATGAAAAACGTCAACGTATTCAGAACGGGCCACAGGGCTCACTTTGTGAATTAATGCTGCAAGAGCCCGTGCTTGAATTTGTTGGTCTAAAAGTCCTTCGGGCTTGTTCCTCCGGTTGTAAAAAATCTCATAGCCATATTTCGTCCACGATTCGTTCATTAGGTCATAAATATTACGCTTGCAGACTGCAGTGCGTAACAGTACAAACCGCATGTGACCGACAATCCAATGCGACGACCAAAATTGTAAATATTTATGACCTGTTTCGGCTGGTGAATCAAGGACACTTAAACCTTCACTCAAAATTGTTCCTATAGTCCACAAATTGGAGCTTGAAGGAAATTGGACAACCAAATAACCGGTATTTAAACGAGCGCAGTCCAAATCATCTGGAAGAAGGTTGTGTACAAACGTTATACGTTCTTCTAATACATAACCCTCAAGCTGTCCTCCAATTTTCATTTCATATAACTTTCCTTCTCGCGACTCAAGAATATCAAGCATCGCATCCCGCAAGTTTTCTTCTGTCTTTTTGCTTGTGTTATAGTCGGTAAATAGGTCTGCGTATCTATCGTCGTCAACTAAATCGCCCAAGTACACAATTGTGGCGTCAGGTGACATTGTTACATCCTTAAATTTGCCTTTTTTGGACATTGTTTGTTGTTTGGTCTTATTAACAAATAGTGCAATCCTATATAACAAATGTTTTACAAATTACTTGTGGGTTTGGAATAATTTGTTACAAAATGTTAGGTCTGCAAAAGAAGCTCGGCATTCGTAAAATACACCAAACCGTGTTAACAATTCTTCGTTGTCTATGCCAAAACGATCAGAAAAAAATTTAACATTTTTTATGTACGTTGTAAGTTTTTCATAAGCGGGACTGCTAGTCATTGTATTGCATTTGCTGTCCTTTTCCACTTGTATTAGTAACCCTTGTATATTTTCGTAAGAAGTTTGTTTCTTTAAGTAGTGATTGGCCGTAACAATAGTGTTAAGATTGTATGGATTTGAAATACCGTTTTTAAAAAAGGTGACAGTAAAGAAAACGTGCATTGCTGTACAAATACCGGCAACAACAGTTACATACTTTGCAACACATTCAAAATCGGCACTTGAGCCTGATTGAAAAATGTCTAAAGGAATACAAGAATGTCTCATGTTAAATGGAAAGTAACTTGCAACAAGTTCAAGATTATAATATGATTTATTGTAGATAAGAAGAGCGTCCAAGTCCACTAAAATAGGAATGTCACTGTCGGCGCGCAACATTACATTGTGCCCCTTTAAATCTGGATAAAAAACCGTGGCATCGCATAACGCTTGCGTCAACTCGCACAGTGCATTAACTTCAAATTCTATGTCGTTGGCGTCTGTAATTTTACGGGGCAATTCTTCCATAAAAATTACGCCACAAAGCCACCCATGCCCATCTGGTATACCTTCAATGTCATGATGTATGCCTGGCGCAACGAGCTCTTCGCACAAATACCAATCATCTAATCCTTCCAGAATCGGCAAGTGCTTTCGAATAACTGCGTCTTCTTTTGCAGCTTTTAACGCAGAGTTATAATAATCAACGTCCTCTGATTGAATGCACATTTTGATTTTTACAGCACATGTCAATTCAGTCTTGTCAACTTTAATTTTGCATCGAAATACATAGCCATATGCACCTGTACCAATTACGCCGTCGAGTGTACACGCGGACAATGATGGGTGCGCATCAATAACATTTGTTTGTAAATACTCTGCAAAAAACTCCGAATATTTGTTGCCTTTGTCTATTGTTGGCTTAACCCATATGTCGTCCCATTTTGCGTCCCATTCTGGGCCTTTTTTTGGGCGTTTTGATTCTGATTGAGCGCGGGCCGACGACAGAGATCGTTTTTGCGTTATGGACATTTGTAACCACGTAATGTTTTAATTTAATAAACGTATATACAACAATATACACACACTGACTGTATTGTATTATAGATGGTGTCCAAATTAGTTGTGGTGTTACAATAGTTTGCTACAAAATGTAACGTCCGTAAAACAAGCTCGGCATTTGTAAAAATTGCCAAACCGTTTTAGCATTAGTCTGTCGTGATAACCAAAAGAATCCGAAAACAATCCACAAAACAATATGTACTTTGTTAATTTGTGATAAGCGGGATTGCAAGTCAATAAAGTGCATTTATATACAGCAATTTACACACACCAGTTGTATTTATAATTTAAAAGTTATGCAGAGTGCAAACGCTGTCCAATAATGCACGTTTTTTCATGCTCTTCCGTGACTGCTTTGTTGCACGAATTAAACTTGCACTCAAATTCGCATTCATATGTTTGATGCATAAACATCTTGCTAAACGACGACAGCTTCAGTGAACAATCGGGGCATGTTGCAGTAGGCTTGGCAAATTGTTCCTCTTCACGCAACAGTTTTTTTTGCATTGTGCAAATGCGTACGGATTCGTGCTGCAAGGCAGCTAACGCACTGGACAACGTAGACAATGTTACGGTGTCGGTATTCGCAAATGTTTCAACAACGTGGCGCAACTGCTCCTTCAACAGCACCTCGTCTGTGTTTAACCGAAGAGGTTGTTTTGGTTTTGGATTTGGCTTTGCCTTCTTGCCAGACCGTTGAACGTACTGCTTGGCGGCAGCTCGTTTGGCTAAGTCTCTTGGCGCACACTGCACATGCTTCCCCTTTCTGCCCGAAGACCCAGCATCGATGTTGTCATCTATGCCAAATTCGATTGCGCCCGTCGGTGCAGCCGACTGGTCATACCGATGGTATGGCTTGGCAAATGGCCGCTTGCCTTGAACTGCTGCAGTTTTTTTTGCAGCTTCCTTAGCTTTGTTTGCAGCGCTGGCAGACAACGCGGGTTTCCGCAAGTTGGCTTCAAATCGGCTCCTAAACTGTTGCTGCTTGCGCTGGCGTTGCGCAACAATTGCGGTTCGTGCTGCCTCCGTCAAAGTGCTCAAAAAAGCTGCATCGTCCGCATTGCCAACTCCGTCGGCATCGTACACATCGCACTTTACAAATTGTCGCACTTGTACCACATCAGCAGTGTTGGCGTTGACGTCCGTAAATTGTTTGACGTGCCACTCTTGAGATCTGCTGTTGGTGCACAAGACAGTGTGTAGCCAGGCGCTTATTACCCGCGCTTGCAGCTGACACAAGCCAAAGATTGTACCCCACTTCCCACGCTCCATTCTGAAGATCTGCTGACCGTTCAAATGTGCAACATTCGAAGGATCGCACATCTTGAGCTTTTCCAACGCAGACATGAAAACTTTCTGATCCCCCTGAACTTGTTCCGGAACACGCAACTGCGACAAATGATGCATCATCTCGCAAAACGTCAAACTGCGGGCAATTTCAAGAGACCGCAGTCGATATTGCGGTGCAAAGGCTTGCATCACCCGGGGGCCGACCATTCTAATGTACTTGAATGCCAAATGGTGAAAACGCGTAAATGGACGATCCATCCACTCCGCGTTTGGAAGCCAAAACAAAGCCACATGTTTTAAAAATCCACTCGTCAATTCATCTGCCTGCAATTCTGCAACGAAATGCTCAATCGTACTGTCGCTGATTTTGTCTTTGTCCTCACGGTCAAGAGTGTCAATTGCCTTCCACACAAAATCAGCCATTGAAAGCTTGCTTGGAACTTGTGGTTTGTCTGCAAGACGTGCCTTTTCTGCTGCAAGCTGCTCTTCTGCAAGACGTGCCTTTTCTTTTTCTG
>TARA_B110000902_G_scaffold170630_1_pt1 | contig 11587 bp, 9 predicted proteins | sample TARA_B110000902 | Tara Oceans TARA_B110000902 (sample SAMEA4398009) | marine metagenome | biome: Polar Biome; feature: [SRF] surface water layer (ENVO:00010504); material: water (ENVO:00002006), including particulate matter (ENVO:01000060) such as... | depth 5 m | reverse complement strand
CTACCGCTTTCAACGCCAGCAACACATACCCGCCGTCAGTAGCTGGGCCGATGACAGCATCAACACAGTCTAGTTTATTAACTGCCAAATCTAGATAGGCTTTGTCGATATCAATGCAGTCAGCGCCAATTAACACCACCTTACCAGAGCTATTTAAACCTTCTAAGGCAGCATATTTCATCCGTTCACCTAAATCGCCATCGGTTTGCTCATATAAATTTACCAAGGAATTATTAGCGTACGTTTCCCAACAGGGGTGGTCTAAATCACCTGCTCTCCATAGTGCTATCGGCAACTTAGCAGCAGTAATATTGGCAACCACTTTGTCTAACAACAGCTGGTATAACCGCGCCGCTCGCACTGGTGACAAGTGTGGCAACAAACGGGTTTTAACTTTCCCCGCTTCAGGCGCTTTTGCAAATAGTAAAATTTTAATAATATCTTTCATGCCATTTTCTCAGCGATATTTCTCTGCCAAGCGAGCGGGCGATACGCCTAAAAAATACTGTAAGCGCAGCGACCACATAAGTAATACGGTAGTTAAAATACCGCGCTGTTGCCACCGCCTGCTGGAGGTAATAATTTTACGAGCCCTGATTATACTGGCGTTAGCTAAGTGCTTTAAACTTTTGCTCAAGGCCACATCTTCCATCAGTGGAATAGCTTGAAACCCACCCACTCTGTCAAATAAATGACGGGATACAAACATACCTTGGTCGCCGGTAGCGACCTTAGTCAGTGAAGAGCGTAAATTAATCATTCGCTCTATCACTCTAAAAAAAACATGACTGCCATCGAGCTTAATACAGAAAAACCCCCACGAACGGCCAGCACTAATCTTATCGACATACTTACTAATATCGCCATCAAATAATGAATCAGCATGCAAAAACCACAGCATATCGCCGCTGGCGTGGGCTGCGCCAACATTCATTTGCATAGCCCTGCCTGGTTTAGAATCTAGTAATTTATCAGCGCTAACAGCATTGGCAACAGTGGTATCACGACTGCCACCATCAACAACAATTAATTCACAATCTTTACTTTGCAGCGCTGCCAATTGAGCAAGCAGATGTGCTATGTTTTCTTGTTCATTGAGTACTGGAATAATTACTGAAATACGCATTTAGGCTGCGTCCAATGCTCCGCCACAACTACTACCTTGTCCGGCAGTGCAGCCATAACAGTGCTCGCCTATCGCTATCGGCCAGTCTTTGGTATTACCCACCAACTCACTTATATGAAGCTTTTTCTTGTCACTGGCTAAAAGTCCTGTGGCACTACTCGGTGCTACCAAAGGCATATCTAACATCTGATTAAAATCACAATCATAAATATAACCTTGCCAATCTACACTCAATAGTGACTTACACATAAGCGTGGCTAAATTACTTTTATTAAAATTATCTTTTAATAAATTTAGATAATCATCGAATTGATTATGCGCCAGTAGCACACTGCCAAAGCGGCTAATTGGCATATTTGTTATGGTTAATAGGCCGTCAAAATCAATATCGAAGCGCTTTTTTAATTCTCGTTTGTAATCACTTTGAAGCGCTACTTGTGGTGGCGGTAAGACAGCTCCAGTCGGGTTATAAACTAAATCAAGCACCAACTCTGGACTGCGCCCATAGCCTAGTTTATTTAATTTTTTCAATGCCGTAATGCTATCTGAATAAACACCTTTACCGCGCTGTTGCTCAACATTTTCTTCTTCATAACAGGGTAATGACGCCGAAATTATCACTTGCTGAGCTGCCAAAAATTCAGCTAAGCCTTCATAACCATCCTCGAGCAGGATAGTTAAATTACACCGATCTATGACTGCCACGTCCATAGCGCGGGCTTGCTCAACCAGATATCTAAAATGCGGATTCATTTCTGGTGCACCGCCAGTTAAATCCAAAGTAGTAATAGCATGTTCACGAATGAAATCGATGATTGAGTCAATAACATCAAGCGTCATTATTTCAGTGCGAGTTGGCCCTGCATTTACATGACAATGCATGCACGTCATATTACATAGATAACCTAAGTTGACTTGCAGCGTATCTAAACTAGCGCGCTTAATCGCCGGGAACGCGGTAGGCAGTAATAATGGTTTGGTATCTCGCATATTTAATCCAGCTATAATATTTTCAATTTATAAAGTGCGGGGAATTAGCCTCCGGCCAACTTCACAACCCACCCTTTAGCATCAAGTACTTTCTTAACAGCATCGCGTTTATCGCCTTGTATTTCGATAATACCCTCTTTTATTGCGCCACCCACTCCGCACTTTTTCTTTAGCTCACCAGCCAATACTTTTAGCGCGTCAGCGGCTAGTGGAACGCCTTTAATCAACGTAACACCAGCGCCTTTACGGCCTTTGGTTTCGCGGCTAATTCTTACCACTCCATCGCCGCTGGCGACGGTATTACTGCGTTTACAATTACACTGTCCTATCGGTTGCCTGCATTGAGGGCAGCTGCGTCCTCCGTCAGTGGAATAAACCAAACCACTCGATTTTTGTTTTGCCACTTTAAATCACTCTTTTCGGTTAAGCTAACAGATTACAGAGTAAGACTACTAGCCTATCATTAGGTTGCCAAATTATCGTGTCGTTTTATATGCAACAAGTACTAACCAAGACAAAAAAATCAATTGTATTGCTTGGTGGCGGCCATAGCCACATCGAAGTGATAAGGCAGCTGGCTGTCAACCCAATAGCAAACGTGCAAGTGACGCTTATTAGTGAAGACCTACAGACGCCTTATTCGGGGATGCTGCCCGGCTTAATTGCGGGTCATTACAATTTTAATGAATGTCATATCAACCTTGCTGCCCTTTGCCAATGGGCCAAAGTGGCGTTTATTCAAGCAAGCGCTACGGCTATAGATGCTGATAATAACGCAGTATCATGCTCTAACGGCAACACCGTCTCATACCATGTACTATCCATTAATACTGGGTCACAGCCTAATCTTAATAATATATTTGGGGCCAACTTTGGGCATCCCGTCAAACCGATAAAACTATTTATTGCTGATTGGGAAAGCTGGCTGGCAAGTCAGCGTGGAAATAATAGCTTAATGCCCAGCTTAGCCGTAGTTGGTGGGGGCGCGGCCGGTATAGAAGTGATACTGGCAATTAAGCAGCGGCTTAAAACACTTAAAATTGATGCCAAGCTCAGCCTTATTTGCGGCGCGAATAAGCTGCTGGCTAGCCACAATAAAAGAGTACAAAAGCAGTTTGAGAAGCACTTGGCCGCAGAAAGCATAGCAGTTTATTACAATAGCACCGTCACCTCGGCAACTGCGTCCGCAATAATTGTTAACAACGAAAAAGAGTTGTTATCCGACTTTACCGTATGGGCAGTTAATGCTCAGGCAAAACCATGGCTTACCAATACTAGCCTCGCATGTAATGGAGACGGCTTCATCAATATTGAGCCAACTCTTTGCAGCATTTCACACGGCAATGTATTTGCAGCGGGTGATACCATTAATTTTATTAGCCAGACATTACCGAAAGCGGGTGTTTACGCGGTTCGCCAAGGCCCGGTACTCAGCAACAATATTCGCTCACTGATAGAACCAACTAAGACCAAAATGCAAATATATACACCTCAGCAACAGTTTTTAAGCCTGTTAACGACTGGCGGTAAACACGCTATTTTGTCTCGTGGGCTATTATGTTTATCTGGCAGTTGGGTGTGGCACTGGAAAAACAAAATCGATAGTGACTTTGTTAAGCGATTTATGCCACCTAATAAAAATAATTAAGAGAGACATATGTCTGCACATATTATTTGGTCATCAGAGCTGTCACCTTATGCCTGGAAAATAAGTTCTTTATTACAGTTCAAACAACAATCCTATCGATTGTTACCGAATGACGGCAGCTGGCTAGAAAATTTAAAAATAAACCTTGCCTTGGTAAAGGGTAAAAAGACCCGCAGTATTACTCGCTACCCACAAATGACCGCTCTAGACGAATACCCAACTGTGCCTTATTTAATCACTGACTCTCATATCCAGTATGATTCAAGCAGTATAGCTCGCTGGCTGGATGCCTCTTATTCCACAACTCCAGTAATACCCACTGAGCTGAGTGTAGCTTTCGTGGCTAACCTAATAGATGAGGCCTATGACGAGTTTGGCTTATATATGGCGCATCATATGCGCTGGGTAACTGCCGCCCAAGACAACGATGCAGGCGAAAGGCTAAGCCATGAATTTAGACGTATTTTACCCTTGGGCCTGAACAAAATTCTGGCAAAAAGTTTTCCTTATCGGCAAGTCCGCAGACTGCCTTATTTATTTAGCATTGCCCCGCCCGGCTATCAATGCGATATACCCGCAAAACTAACACCGCCTGCAGTTGAAGGTTTTCCAGCTACCCACGCATTGCTCGACTTTGCATGGCGCGAATACCTAGCGGCACTGGAAAATATTTTCACTCAGCAAGCTTACCTGCTGGGGGATCAATTCACCGTCGCAGACGCTAGCGTTTATGGCCAGCTCTATATGAATATGTCAGACCCCAGTGCCGCTAACAGCATTAAGGAACTAGCTCCGGTCACTCACCAATGGCTTATCAATATAAATCAAGGCCAACACGTCACTGATAGCGGGCGGTTGTTTTTATCACCTCAGTTATCACCATTACTCGCTATTATCGGTAAGACTTTCACGCCATTGATGACCCAAAATGCACTGGCCTTCAGCAGGGCAAGACAACAGGGTGAAGCACAATTTAATGAGATAGCCTTTGATAACCGCCGTAATATTTATAGCGGTAAAATTTTAGGACTACCGTTCAAATCAGCAATAAAATCGTTTCAAGTAGAAGTATGGAAAGACCTGCAACGTCAATGGTCATGCCTATCAGAGACGCAAATAAAAATAATACATAGCACTACAGGTTTTGATATCAGCCAGCTATTTCGGGACTGAGTCTGCATCCTTATAACAACTGTCTTTTCTGCGCTTGCATGTTGGCTCACAATTTCGATAATGGTGCCCGCAGTTAAGCCATTACAAATCCACTAAAAGCCAATGGAATAAATATGTTTTTAGATCAGTTTTATACTCAAACATCAGAAGGCATCGCATTTAGCGCTGAGCAAAGTAGCTTATTCGCCAAAACCATTGCTGGGGATTTTAATGTTATCCATGATCCAGATTCAAAACGCTTCTGTGTGCCCGGCGATTTATTATTCGCAATGGTATTGGGCAAGTATGGCTTAAGCGCTGACATGCATTTTGATTTTGAAGGAATGGTGGGTAGCGACGCGCCGTTAATCTATCCAGATAATCCTGATAGCGAATTCTCTATCACCAATCCGGTGGGAAAATCATTTATGTCGGTCACTCGCAGCGGCGAGCCCAATGCCAATGCCACGATGATTGAGCAACTTACTAGAGAGTATGTTGCTTTTTCTGGTCAAAATTTTCCACACATTTTAATGCCGCTGATGGAAAAACATAATGTCATTATTAACCCGGCAAGACCGTTAGTTATCTATGAAAGCATGACCTTAGCTTTGGAAACCGTCAATTTAACTAATCCAACCCTGGGTTTAAATGGCTCTGAATTAAAAGTCAACGGCAAACGCGGCGATGTAAAGCTACATTTTGTGGTTAAAGAAAATGGTGTAGAGATCGGTCAAGGTTATAAAAAACTAGTGCTAAGCGGCCTTCGTGAATACGACAAAGATACCGCGCAAAGCTTGATCAATTTATACGAAACACTCAAAGCTAATTTTTATAGCAAGCAAAGCTAAGTAGCTTACCAAGTCTTTTGCAAACCCTTAGCTGGCGTAAAGTTTAGTTCTAAGGAATGTCTTCTGTACTATCTAAGCGCAATAATCTGGTGCAAAAAGTCTGGTTGGGTTAGCGGCCCTATCTTTGCGCCGAGGCTGTAAAATATCTCGTATAAGCTATTAATATTGTTGCGCACTCTTGGTTTAAGGTATGACGATGGCTCGCCAACTTGTCTAACATGTCGCTAATTATCTAAATAATTAGTTTAGCCGGCTGTTTAAATTCAACTACTTAGCGCTAGTGCCTACTGCTATACTCTGTCCAAAATCATATTGAGCATCACTATAATCAACCTAAAGATGCTATTTATAAAAAAAAATAATAAACTAGAGCACTATCCAAATCGGAGTTTTAAATGGAACAAATATCCAATTTTGTAACATCAATTAACGGTATTGTCTGGGGGCCGTTAATGCTAATACTTATTTTAGGTACCGGTTTTTACTTAATGGCAGGGCTAAAATTTGCTCCACTTAGAAATATACCTAAAGCCTTTAAACTTTTGATAGATGGTCGTAAAGGTGACGGTGGCGCAGGTCAAATATCGCCATTTAATGCATTAATGACGTCGCTTTCTGCCACCATTGGCACCGGTAATATTGCCGGAGTTGCAACCGCGATCAGTATCGGTGGCCCAGGCGCATTATTTTGGATGTGGTGTACCGCACTGGTAGGCATGGCAACAAAATATGGCGAAGCAGTGCTGGCCGTTGAGTATCGTGAAGTGGATGAACAGGGTAATTATTCTGGCGGCCCTATGTACTATATTAAAAACGGCCTTGGTGATAATTGGCGTTGGTTAGCGTGGGCGTTTTCGTTCTTTGCTATATTCGCTGGCTTCGGCATGGGCAATACAGTGCAAGCCAATTCTGTCGCCGACGCGATGCAAAGCACCTTCGATATCGATCCGATAATATCTAGCGCCGTAATGGTAATCTTGGTTGGTATGGTATTACTGGGCGGGGTTAAGCGTATTGCTACCGTTGCTGGAGTATTGGTGCCGCTAATGGCGGTCAGCTATTTAGCCTTAGGCCTTACTGTACTGGCGCTTAATCTCAGCGATATCCCCGCTGCTTTTGCTCTAATTGTTGACAGCGCGTTTAATGGCACTGCAGCCACTGGCGGCTTTGTTGGCGCAGGCATAATGCTTGCTATACAGTTTGGTGTTGCCCGTGGGGTGTTCTCAAACGAAGCAGGGCTGGGTAGTGCGCCGATTGCTCATGCAGCAGCGCAAACTAACGATCCAGTAAAACAAGGCACTATCGCCATGTTAGGAACATTTATTGACACTTTAATCGTCTGCACCATAACTGGCTTAGTTATAGTCATAACTGGCGTATGGACTACTGGTGAAGGCGGCGCCTCGCTAACCGCTGCAGCATTTGCATCCCAGATACCCTATGGTGACGTCATGATTTCGATAGGCTTATGCTTTTTTGCCTTCACTACTATTTTGGGCTGGAGCTTTTATGGCGAACGCTGTGTGGTATATATATTCGGCACTAAGGCCATATTGCCATTTCGAGTACTCTGGATTGGCGCAATTCCGTTTGGTGCAGCTGCACAGCTAGGCTTTATTTGGCTGTTAGCCGATACCTTTAATGCGTTAATGGCAATACCAAATTTAATAGCCTTATTACTGCTTAGCCCAGTAATATTTCGCTTGAGTAAAAAGTCGATCAGTGACGAGGCTGCAGAAAAATTAACTTAATCTGCATCGGGCCTCTTATTTGAGAGGTCTTATTTTTCCTGATCTAGCTCATAATAAATAATTAGTCACCCACTCGGCCCTAGATTTTCTGAGTAGTCTTTTTTTCGTATAGCACAATTAACCAAAATCTCTTTACGTCGATCGATCCCATCTAAGCGCCAACTTTTGACTTCATCTAACGACCGATGACAACCGATACAAACATCATCGTCATCTAACTGGCAATGGCGAATGCAAGGAGAGATAAGCGAGTCTGTAGGCGTTTTTTGCATAGTAATAAAAAACCCGCGTTAGGTAGCTTTTATATGATTAAGCCTGATTACTGTTTATCGCTGACACCTGCTCATTCAGCGTAAAGAAGTCGTACAGCACCCCAAAACCAAACAGACCAACCGTTAGTAAATAAATAATTCCACTAATAATCTTACCTTGATAAAAACGATGGATACCAAACACACCTAAGAAGGTTAAAAATATCCAGGCGATATTATAATCTATGGCGCCTTCGGCGAAGCGACTATCCGCCTCACGATCCATCGACGGAATGAGAAACAAGTCAATTATCCAACCAATAAAAAGTAGACCTAAGGTAAAAAACCAAATAACACCGGTAATTTGCTTACCATAATAAAAGCGATGGGCGCCGAGGAAACCAAATATCCATAATAAATAGCCCATTGTTATTGAATGCGTGTCTTTTTCCATTAGTTATTCTCCAAGTTAAACAATTATTAGTTTTTATTAGCTTTTAAGTTTAACAGTAAGTTTTGTTGCTTCAACACCAAATTTTTCAGCTCTGCTCTTTCCCACTCTAGTAATTATATTTACTCTCTACTAGCGGATCAGTCTCGCTGCGGACTAGCGCTCTATAGGCTTCTCGTTCGTCTCGCTCATCTGCCAAGAACGTCAGAGTAAGCTGCTACAACACCCAAAGAGGTTTCCCCGCCAAATCAATGCCCAAGTAAGCCGATTGCGTTAGTGGCAACACCCTCGAAAAACTCATCCCACTGAATCTTATTGCGAAAAAGGAAGCTATCTATTATAAAACTGATATCCGGCACTCGTTTCGCGCTGGTCTCGTTCGCGGCCATCCGAGCAGGCGATGAGTAGGCGATGAGTAGAGCACTGAAGATTACGATTAAGCTAGGGCGTTTAAACACTTCGTTATGAATTGCTAGATGGTGTTTTAAAGAGACTCAGGAATAGACGATGATATTTCTCAGCATACTTTGACTGACGACTCTACAGTCTCTCTTATCAAAGTAGTATGTTTATATATCCCGCTGACAGTTTTCACACTGTCAGCAAGGCTATGTTTTTATTGCTAGGTCCTTAAGCACTGGCCAGCGAGTATAGAAGTATTTTCTGTCCTCCGCCGGCCGTGCCAAAATTGCAGCGCTAGCGGATGTCGAAACGGACCCCAACGTAGAATGTACGCTCGAGCGCTGGCTCGATACCGTCGTTGCGCACCCGACTAAAGTAGTCTTGGTTGAACATGTTGTTAATGCCGCCATGCACAGCCCACTTATCACTGGGTCGATATTCGAGACTAAAATCGACCACTTCATAGGCCGGAATTTCTGCTTCGATTTCGCTGACACCGCTGCCACGCGGCAAGTTAGAGTCCTGCCAGTACTGATCTCCAACGAGAGTAGCGGTCAAGGCTGCGTTCCACTTTGCGCTGTCGAAGAGGAAACCGGTGCGAACTAGGTAATCGGGTGCGAATGCGGTGTCGTTACCGACAAGAGTAGGATTAACACTGCTGCGTATCTCCGCATCAAGCAAAGAACCGTTGGCAAACACCTTGAATGAACGCGATGCGTCGGCCAGCATGTCGTACTCCACACTAAACTCAATGCCCTGATGGCGCGAGTCGCCGCTGTTCACCCGTTCCACGTCGGTGATGTTCGTCTGTATTTGCTCGATTTTGTCATCGAAATCAATACGAAACACGCTAATGTCGAAAACCAAATTGTCGATCGGCTGGCTGCGAAAGCCGATCTCATAGTTGACGGCGCTCGATGCGTCTGGACCGTTAGCGCCCGCCAATTCCGAGTTCGGATTAATTAGATCGTCAAAGCGCTGGGGGCGGTACGACTCCGACACATTGGCATACATTTCCGAGCGTTCGCCGGTTTGGTAGGCCAGACCCAGGCCGAACAGAGTTTCATTGAACGTCTCGTCGAGGTCGATGGCGTCACGGTTGAGGCTTTCGTTTTTCACCTCTTCTTCAAGATTGTAGTTGATCCGTTCAATGCGCATGGTAGGTACGATACTGAGGTTGCCGAAGCGAAACAAGTTCTCGACGAACACTGCATTATAGCTCATAACTCGATCTTGCTCGAAGACCAGATCCTGAGAATTCTGGCTGTTAGAGCGAATATCATCACTGACATGACGAGTTCGTGGACTGTTACCGAGATAGCCAGTTGTGCCGGCCGTTAGCACGTGGCTACCACCCCAAGACTGGGTGTAACGCAGATCAAAGCCATAGTTTGCGAAATTCTGCTCGTCGATAGCCGTTGTTGAAGGCTCGTTGGCGGGGTCTGTGAACATAGCTGAGCGGCGGCTTAAGCGGTCCATAGAGGAGTACCAAATGTTGCCATCCAGCGTGGAGGATTCATTAATCTGCTGTTCGTAGTTGAAGGTGGCGATCAGTTGATCGATCTCTATCCGGTTATAGGGTGACTTGGTTTGGTCACGGTCATCTGCAAACTCCTGCGTCGTGAGCCGTCCCGCTTCGCCGGAATCAGACTGATAGAGGTCCACGTCAAACCCCAATCGGATATCTTCGAAGCCTTCGTAGGAGACGCCTATATAGCCGGAGTTGACCTCATAGTCTTCATTGTCACGCGGACCGTCGGCGCTGCGATGGTCGAATGAGGCCAGCACACCGAAATCGTTGTGAGACCAGTTCAGCTCGTTATAGGTGCTGTACAAGCCATCACTACCCGTTGTCTGGTCGGTTCTGAAAGAAGTTTCCGCATCAGAATTAGCCTGGCGGGTCACGAAATTCAACACGGGGCCGATCTGAGGACCGTAAAGCAATCCGCCACCACCACGGACGAACTCGATTTGTTCGACCCGCTGCGCGGCAGGCATATAATAGATTGTGGGGTAGCCAAACAGGTCTGCCGCCAGCGGCACGCCATTTTGGAAGAACGCTACAAACTCGGATTCATGCGGATTGCCCAGTCCCCGGTAGTTGATGTTGTAGATACTCGGGATCTGCTGCTCCGACACGAATAATCCGGGCAAGCGGGAGAACATCTGACGCAGATTCGGCTCGACGAACGCCGGTTGCTCGTCTAAGTTCACCAGTGTGGTTTTCTTGCCTTCAAATATCTTGCCATTTTGCAGGCTAGGAAGAGTCCCTGACACTCTGGCCTCTGGGTACAAGCCAAAAACCTCTATAACTTCTAAGTTTTCTGTATCCACTTCGTCATTGGCGGTGGCAAAAGGCGAAGTGGAAAGCGCGGCGATTGCCGCAAATCGGGCGATATGCATATTAGTAGGTCTCTGAGTAGAAATTGTAATTGGGGTGTTACTAGTAGATGTCGTTGCCATAAATCGTAATGCGAATCATTGTTATTCAATAAAATATTAAATGCAACCAAATTGCTAATTAAAATCAAACAAAATGCTAATTAAATGCAATCTAATTACTAGAATAAATGCATCACTATTTAGGCAGTAGCACCACAATTGAAATCTTAAGCGGGATGTATCGGCCGACTTACCAATCACATCTAATATCGTAGCCGCTGTCATATTCAGAAATATAAATGCAGTTAAATAAATGACAAATAGAATGTCTACGCATAGAACAGACCTTTATTTTCTCATATATCGTGTAGACTTTATGCGACATTAATTTTTTGAAAATAACATAATACACTTTGAATACAGTCTATATTGCAAATAAAATAGAAAGTTAATCTTGTCAGCATTGACCAACAAATAACAAATAACAAATAACAAATAACAAATAAAATAAACAGCTATTCCCTACAAACTAAGATTTTTTTGATAACTTAATGCTCTTGGAATTTTATTATTAGACTTCTAT
>TARA_B110000902_G_scaffold28633_1_pt1 | contig 11630 bp, 5 predicted proteins | sample TARA_B110000902 | Tara Oceans TARA_B110000902 (sample SAMEA4398009) | marine metagenome | biome: Polar Biome; feature: [SRF] surface water layer (ENVO:00010504); material: water (ENVO:00002006), including particulate matter (ENVO:01000060) such as... | depth 5 m | reverse complement strand
CTGCTTTGGGAGCAGAATGTCGCAGGTTCAAATCCTGCTATTCCGAAATTAATAAAAAAAAATATTTTAGGCTATAAAACCAATAATATGTATTATAATTAATTATGAAAACTCATTTTGGAATTTGCCACAAGCCGGTCGATTCAAAGATTTGAGAGTTTCTTGTTTTTATTTCTATAGAGGAGAGCTCTATGTCCATTAGCTCTAAAGAGCGGGCAGCCAATAAAGTGAAAGTCTTAGTTGATATCAATGTTGTTGATACCAATTTTGAAAAATGGGCAAAACCCGGCCATTTTTCACGAACTTTAGCTAAAGGTCCTAAAACCACAACGTGGATTTGGAATTTACATGCAGATGCCCATGACTTTGACACACAAACAAATTCATTAGAAGACATTTCACGTAAGATCTTCAGTGCACATTTTGGCCAGTTAGCTATTATATTTTTCTGGATCAGTGGTATGCACTTCCATGGTGCATACTTTTCAAATTATTCAGCGTGGTTAGCCAACCCAACTGCGATTAAACCAAGTACACAAGTAGTTTGGCCTATTGTTGGCCAAGAAATTTTAAATGGTGATGTCGGAGGAAATTTCCAAGGTGTTCAAGTAACCTCAGGGTTTTTCCAAATTTGGCGTGCAGAAGGGATTACAAGTGAAGTGGAATTATATTGGACCGCAATTGGTGGGTTAATAATGTCCGCTTTAATGCTATTTGCTGGATGGTTCCATTACCATAAAGCTGCACCACAGTTAAGTTGGTTCCAAAATGCTGAATCAATGCTAAATCATCATTTAACAATTCTGTTAGGTTTGGGATCACTAGCTTGGTCAGGACACCAAATTCATATTGCGTTACCAATTAATAAGTTATTGGATGCGGGTGTTTCCGCCCAAGAAATTCCATTGCCTCATGAATTCTTAATAAATCGAGAGTTAGTTGCACAATTATATCCAAGTTTTTCAAAAGGATTAGCGCCATTTTTTGGTGGGAATTGGGCAGAATATTCAGATTTCTTAACATTTAAGGGCGGCTTAAACCCAGTAACAGGTGGATTATGGCTAAGTGATATCGCTCATCACCATTTAGCAATTTCAATTCTATTTATCTTTGCGGGACACATGTACCGAACAAATTGGGGTATTGGCCATAGTATGAAAGAAATTTTAGAAGCCCATAAAGGACCATTCACAGGTGAAGGTCACACAGGTTTATACGAAATTTTAACAACTTCATGGCACGCACAATTAGCTATTAATTTAGCAATGCTTGGGTCACTGACAATTATTATCGCACACCATATGTATGCGATGCCACCTTACCCATACTTAGCAACAGATTATGCAACATGTTTATGTATATTTACCCACCATATATGGATTGGGGCATTTTGTATAGTTGGTGGTGCAACACATGCATCAATTTTTATGGTTCGTGATTATAACCCAGCAAATAATTATAATAATTTACTAGACCGAGTGATTCGTCACCGTGACTCAATTATTTCTCACCTAAATTGGGTGTGTATTTTCTTAGGTTTCCATAGTTTTGGCCTGTACGTTCACAACGATACCATGCGAGCACTCGGTCGCCCACAAGATATGTTCTCTGATAAAGCGATACAACTGCAACCTATATTTGCACAATGGATTCAAAATATCCATATGTTAGCCCCTGGAAATACAGCTCCGAACGCATTAGCAACTGTAAGCTATGCCTTTGGTGGAAATACTGTTGCAATTGGATCTAAAATCGCTATGATGCCAATTAATTTAGGAACCGCTGATTTTATGGTGCACCATATTCACGCATTTACTATTCACGTAACTACATTAATTTTATTAAAAGGTGTATTATTCGCTCGTAGTTCAAAATTAATTCCAGATAAAGCAAATTTAGGATTTAGATTCCCTTGTGATGGTCCTGGACGTGGTGGTACATGTCAAGTATCAGCCTGGGATCATGTATTTTTAGGTTTATTTTGGATGTATAATTGTGTATCAATCGTATTATTCCATTTTAGTTGGAAAATGCAATCGGATGTATGGGGTACATTAGGACCTGATGGCGCAGTTTCACATATTACTGGTGGAAACTTTGCACAAAGTTCAATCACTGTTAATGGGTGGTTAAGAGACTTTTTATGGTCACAAGCTTCACAAGTAATCCAATCTTATGGATCTGCTATCTCCGCGTATGGACTTATATTTTTAGCTGCACATTGGTTATGGGCATTCAGTTTAATGTTCTTATTCAGTGGACGTGGTTATTGGCAAGAACTTATTGAATCAATTGTTTGGGCCCAAAATAAAATAAAGGCTGCTCCATCAATACAGCCACGTGCACTAAGTATTACACAAGGACGAGCCGTTGGTTTAGCACACTATTTACTAGGTGGTATTGGAACGACATGGGCCTTCTTCCACGCACGGATTATTTCTGTGGGATAAAAAAATTAAAGAGGTAAAATTTTTATGGCAAATAAATTCCCAAAATTTAGCCAAGCACTTGCACAGGATCCATCCACACGACGAATATGGTATGGTATCGCAACTGCCCATGACTTAGAAAGTCATGATGGCATGAACTGGTATACCGAATCAACGTTATACCAAAAAATCTTTGCATGTCACTTTGGACATTTAGCAATTATTTTTCTTTGGACATCTGGAAACCTATTTCACGTTGCTTGGCAAGGTAACTTTGAACAATGGATTTTAAACCCATTAAAAGTTAAACCAATCGCGCACATGATCTGGGACCCGCACTTTGGTGACCCAGCAGTGAAGGCATTTACAAAAGGTGGGGTGTTCTACCCCGTGAATATTGCATACTCTGGTGTTTATCATTGGTGGTATACAATCGGTATGCGAACAAATGAAGATTTATATAACGCATCATTGTTTTTATTAGGCCTATCAGGACTATTACTTTATGCAGGTTGGTTACATCTACAACCGAAATTTCAGCCCACTTTATCATGGTTTAAAGATAATGAGTCACGCTTAAACCATCATTTATCTGGATTGTTTGGTGTGAGTTCAGTTGCTTGGACAGGCCATCTAGTGCACGTGGCAATTCCGGAATCACGTGGTATCCATGTTCGTTGGAATAATTTTTTAACAACACTGCCGCATCCCGACGGTTTACTTCCATTTTTTAATGGAAATTGGCAAGCATATGCTGCAAACCCTGATACCAAAGGCCATATCTTTGGCACAAGTGAAGGGGCAGGAAATGCAATTTTAACATTTGTAGGTGGCTTTCATCCACAAACGCAATCTTTATGGTTAAGTGACATTGCTCACCATCATTTAGCAATTGGTTGTGTATTTATCATTGCGGGTCATATGTACCGTACAAATTTTTTAATCGGACATAGTTTAAAAGAAATTTTAGACGCTCACCGACCACCAGGTGGCCGATTAGGGGCGGGACACCGTGGACTATTTGAAACAATTACGGAATCATTACATATGCAATTAGGGTTAGCCCTAGCGTCTCTTGGTGTTGCAACATCATTAGTTGCACAACATATGTACGCACTTCCATCATACGCATTTATTTCAAAAGATTTTGTAACACAAGCCGCACTGTACACGCATCACCAGTATATTGCAGGATTTTTAATGCTTGGAGCATTTGCTCATGGAGCAATTTTCTTCATCCGAGATTATAACCCGGTAAAAAACAAGGATAATGTACTGGCAAGAATGCTAGAACATAAAGAAGCTATTATCTCACATTTAAGCTGGGTAAGTTTATTCTTAGGATTCCACACACTTGGTGTATATGTGCATAATGATACAGTTGTTGCTTTTGGACAACCAGAAAAACAAATCTTAGTTGAACCTGTATTTGCGCAGTGGATCCAAGCTGCATCGGGTAAAGCACTTTATGGTTTTAACGTATTATTATCATCAACAGACAGCCCTGCGACATTAGCAAGTAGCCAAGTTTGGTTACCAGGTTGGACCGAAGCAATTAACAATGGTAAAAATTCCCTATTCCTACCAATTGGACCAGGAGATTTTCTAGTACACCACGCAATTGCATTAGCATTACATACAACTACATTAATCTTAGTAAAGGGTGCTTTAGACGCACGTGGATCGAAATTAATGCCAGATAAAAAAGACTTTGGTTATAGTTTTCCATGTGATGGACCTGGCCGTGGTGGGACCTGTGATATTTCGGCATGGGATGCATTTTATTTAGCACAATTCTGGATGTTAAATACAATTGGTTGGGTAACCTTCTATTGGCATTGGAAACATATGACAATTTGGCAAGGGAACCCTGCACAATTTAATGAATCGTCAACCTACCTAATGGGCTGGTTCCGTGATTATCTATGGCTAAATTCTTCGCCATTAATTAATGGCTATAACCCATTTGGTATGAACAATTTATCTGTCTGGGCTTGGATGTTCCTTCTAGCACATCTTGCATGGGCAACCGGCTTTATGTTCTTAATCTCATGGCGTGGATACTGGCAAGAATTAATTGAAACGTTAGTATGGGCCCATGAACGTACACCTTTAGCGAATTTCGTTCGCTGGCGTGATAAACCTGTTGCTTTATCAATTGTACAAGCCCGTCTAGTTGGATTAACACACTTTACCGTTGGTTATTTCTTAACGTACGCGGCATTCTTAATTGCCTCAACTGCAGGTAAATTTGGATAATTCAATGTAAGGACTAGAAAAAAAGAAAAAACTTTTCTTGCCAATTTTACTAAACCTTAATTTTTTACTTAATAAATATTATGTCACATCTAGTTAGAATATATGATACGTGTATTGGTTGCACGCAATGTGTTCGGGCGTGTCCAACTGACGTATTAGAAATGGTACCGTGGGACGGCTGTCGAGCAGGCCAAATTGCTTCTTCACCTCGTTTAGAAGACTGTATTGGCTGTAAACGATGTGAAACAGCATGTCCAACTGATTTTTTAAGTGTAAGAGTTTACTTAGATAGTGAAACAACACGAAGTCTTGGTTTAGCTTACTAACCAAAAATATTTAATTTAGGAACGTTAACAATAAACGAAAACGTTCCTAAATTAATATTTCACCATATGTAAAAAAATGAAAAAAGATTACAAATTAAGATCTTTTTATATAATTAAATAGCAAGGGTTGTTAACTCAATGGTAGAGTACTCGGCTTTTAACTGATAAGCTCTGGGTTCGAGTCCCAGACAACCCAAATACCGATAAAACGTAAAGACCGACCAATACTGTATTAACAATGATTTTAACAACTCCTGCTTTATATTAATATTCTTCTGAAATAATTATTACGGTCAGCGTAAGCGAAATATATCTTGACTTGTGAACTTAAAGATTCGACCCAGTAATTAAGATTGTAAGTTTTTGTTTTTATGAATACTGACCCTATAAATTAAAGTTTGCTAAGAAAAAAATAATATTAAAGATGTACGAACACGAGCACGTAACCGACTAATGACGGCAATGTATACCAGACCGGTGAGAACTTCTTGGTATTACATGGATTCAATCCAGGGGTCATTTAAAGTGTCACGGATATGAATGAATAAATTTTTTATCCATAGTGCTGTCTATTTTTGGTATGAGTTGACGAGCGTCGATTTAACGGCGACAGGAGCTAACTAGAGGATACAATTTACAATCAGACGTGAATAATTAATATAATAAAAAAAATATCCCTAAAAATCCAAATAGTAAACCTAGAATTTAGTTTAGTTACAAACGAGAGAAACAAACCGCAAATGAGAACGAGTAACGCTCGTGCTTTGTTATGCCTAGTAGCAAAACCACGGAATCAACACTAATTTAAACGATCCTTAATTTCAGATAACTCGGAATTATGAGTAGGGTTAATAAATTTTTGTAGGCACAAGTCGTGGTTTCATCGACTTAAATTTGTTGCCGGCACTATCCTAGTTTATTGGGACCCCCCTAAAGTTTCTGAAGCTTAGGCCATGGTTATTAGGAACATTTTTGTAAAAAAACTAAGGATTACTTTTGTTTAACACAGACAGACTCTTAGAAAACTTTCTTTAAATATCCAGCTTGACAACTATTGACTTTTAATATACAATTATTTATGTAATAAGTAAGGAGAGATGGCAGAGTTGGTCGAATGCGCCTGATTTGAAATCAGATGTATCAATGATACCGGGGGTTCGAATCCCTCTCTCTCCTAAACAACGTGTGCAACTGTAGTTCAATTGGTTAGAGCACCGCCCTGTCACGGCGGAAGTTGTGGGTTCAAGTCCCATCAGTTGCGTTTAAATTAAACAACGAATTATTAACTAATCATAAATATTTGAAAACGAAAATCATTTACCCTAATAAACGTATAAGCGTAAGAACTCGTTCTGTCACTAGACATCAATTAAACTACTGTTTAATCGAATTCATTTAGTTTTATGCTTGGTTGGGACCGAAATACCAATAAAAACTGCGAATTCTGCCAAAAACTTAAAAAAAATTGTATTGAAATAGTATGTCAACGCGAAATCCGTATAAACGTAGACAAATTTCTGTTTCTTGAAATTCCACGTCTATACTCGAGTACTTACACACAAACTTAAACTCATTTACCGTTCCCTCCCGTTTTAAATTTACAATGATAATTTTAATAATTTTAGTTATAATTATTATCTTTCCTAAACATTTTATGTTATAATAAATTAGAGCCGGGATAGCTCAGCTGGTAGAGCAGTGGACTGAAGATCCTCGTGTCACCAGTTCGAATCTGGTTCCTGGCAAATTTTTATAACGGAGATTTAAATTAAATGGCTAAGTATATTTTATATAAAGAAGAAGCACGTTGCGCTTTAGAACAAGGTATTGATATCATGGTCGAGGCAGTTGCGGTAACACTTGGACCACGTGGTCGAAATGTTGTTATAGAGAAAAAATCTGGTTTACCTCAAATTATTAATGATGGTGTTTCAATTGCAAAAGAAGTGATCCTGAATGACAATATGCAGAATACTGGTGTTTGTTTAGTACGTCAAGCTGCGTTAAAAACGAATGAGGTTGCAGGTGATGGGACAACAACAGCAACAGTTTTAGCTCATGGTATTATAAGAGAAGGTATAAAAAATTTAGCTGCTGGTGCTAGTCCAATTTCGTTAAAAATTGGTATTGATTTAGCGACGAAATTCGTTATTCAAAAGATTAATGATATTGCGAAACCTGTTGCAAATTTAACTAGTATTTCTCAAGTTGCTGCATTATCTGCTGGTAATGATGAGGAGGTCGGTAAAATGATTGCTGAAGCTTTAGGTCGAGTTGGGAAAGATGGCATTATTTCACTTGAAGAAGGTAAATCGACTGAGACTGTATTAGATATTGCTGAAGGTTTGATGTTTGAAAAAGGTTTTATATCTCCGTATTTTGTTAACCAGTCAGATAAACGTGAGGTTATCTTTGAAAATCCTTACGTTTTAGTTACTGATAAAAAAATTAGTTTAGTCCAACAAGAGTTAATTCCTATCTTAGAACAAGTTAAAGGAACGAATCGTCCACTTTTAATTATCGCAGACGATATTGCGCAAGAAGCATTAGCTACCTTAGTTTTAAATCATTTACGTGGGACATTAAACGTTGTTGGCGTACGGGCCCCTAGTTTTGGTGGCTTGAGAAAAGCGATTTTACAGGACATTGCGGTTTTAACAAACAGTACTTTAATCACTGAGGATACAGGTTTCTCGTTAAAAAATGTTAAGCTTGCTTCGTTTGGTGAGGCTAAAAAAGTAATTATTACCGAAAATTCAACTTCTATTATAAGTAATACTAGTGGGGAAACATTAATTACTCATTGTGAAATGCTACGTAAGCAAATGGCATTATCTGATATTAGTTATGAAAAAGAACAATTTCAAGATCGAATTGCAAAATTAAGTGGTGGTGTTGCTGTAATTAAAGTTGGTGCTATTACAGAAACCGAAATGAAAGAGAAAAAGTTACGTTTAGAAGATGCGATTAATGCTACAAAAGCCGCGATTGATGAAGGGGTTGTTCCTGGTGGTGGTACACTATTTGTTCACTTATCTATTCTACTAAAAACGTGGGCAAAAAATAATTTATCCGGTGATGAGCTTATTGGGGCTTATATCCTTGCTGACGCAATTACTTCGCCACTTCTTCGAATTGCGAAAAATGCAGGTAAAAACGGTAGAATTATTATCGAAGATTTATCGCAGCAACCTATTCATATGGGTTATGATGCCTTAAATGAAGAGATCGTAGACATGTTCGAAGCGGGTATTATTGACCCCGCAAAAGTAACGCGCTCATCTTTACAAAATGCCGTTTCGATTGCAAGTATGATTCTAACAACAGAATGTGTAATTGTTGAAAAACGAACGTCAAATTCAAAAGTATAATTTTGGTCTTGATACTAGGTCGTATCATTTGCGCTTATTAATTTTTTTTAATTCGATATACAATCACGACATTTTATTAATAATCCTCTTGTCATTATGTTTTTATCCGCGGACACATTAACGTTAGACTTAATACAATTTATTAAGAATTCACGTTTATTCTTTAAGCGTTTTCAATATGGTTTTTTATTATGTCTTTTAATACCATTTTCTGTAATGGTTGATTTACCTGCCCTTGTTAACTTAACTCATGGTTTAGTAACTACAATATTGTTAAAATATATCGCGTTTAGGGACAGTCTTGGTGGGTTTAAGCAAGACTTTTTGCGTTATGATGGTCCGTATTTGTGGTATTGGGCACTTGGACTTATCTTTCTGGAAGCGCGTCTTCTCAATGAATCTGAGCCTGAAGATGTACAAATAACCGGTTCGGATTTTCAAACGCGTAGAATCTTACTTCGTGATAGAATGTTTGCTCTGATAGGTTTTTATCTTTTTAGTCAACAATTTTTCGATAACTATGCACAGTTTTTTAGTTCTTATCGCATAGAAGATATCGCGATTTTTGCTCAATGTCGTATGTGGGTTGCGACTCATTGGCTATTGTACTCACGTCTTGTTCAGGAGAATCCACAACAAAGTATGGTTGGAATTATTTTTATTTACAGGCAGATTATTCGTCGTCGAAATGGTTTTGATACCATATGGATTGACTTCTTAAAACGTTATGAGTGGCATAACCCTGGCGGTATCCCTCCACTTAAACATTTTGTTCGTTATAATTGGTGTATGGCGTGGTTTCTAGAAGTTTTTACTTCTGGGTTAACTCAGCTTGTTAGTCTGACGTCCATATTAGCCCCGCCGGAAGTTGCAATGCAATTTCAACAGTTTATAATTACTTTAATGTATCATGGAGGCACTTGTTTTTTTGTTATAGGTATTTTCTGTTCGATTCTAGGTTTACGTGCGTGGTGTCCATTTTTACATGTGCCTGTTTCATGCCAGGTTGGTTATTTTAACCCACCTGGCCGTACGCAACCAGCTTCAAATGAACAAGCAGATTTTGATCCGTATGATGAGGATAACCCATATATGAAATTTAGATTTTAACAGAGCTACACTGCATAGTTTTTATTAGTTTACTTGAAAGCTCTAAAGACTTTTTTTTTACCCTGTTAGGTTGTATTAAAAAGCGGAGAAATAGTTTGTCAAATAATCTTACCACAATTGGGAACATAAATTAAAGTGTTCCCTCTTACACCTATATATATAAAATAATTAAATGAATATTCTGAACGGTTAAATTTAATCCGTCATCTGCTTTTGTTGATCTCTTAGCGTATCTCTCTTCACGTTATTCGTACTTGTTAACTTTTCGTCACCAATATGTTACATTTTTTTTAAGTAGGCATAATTTTTATGGTTTTATATATTTGTTGATAATTGCTTAATTTGATTAAAGGAATGTTAACTGAGAGGTTTTACAAAAATACTTTTTAGACTAATAGGCGTTTACATTACGCTTTCACTTTAGACTTTTTCATAGTTATTCTTATAATTATTAGAAGTCAGACGCCCCTTATTTTTGTACGCCCCTCGCTTTTCTTAAGTCCTTCTAATTTAGTTCTTTACTAGTTTATAATTATTTAAAAACCTTATTATTATTTAAAATCAGTAATATTATTAAAGAGGCACTCTTCTATTTTAGGTGTTGACAAGTGTTACGAGGATTTGTTATAAATATTGTATGGAAATGAATTTTGATTACTTAACTATTTTATAGTTTTTACAAGATAATTTTGAGAGTTTGATCCTGGCTCAGGATGAACGCTAGCGATAGGCCTAACACATGCAAGTCGTACGAGGATTTTTTCTCGTGGCGGACGGGTGAGTAATACACGAGAATTTACATTTAGGATGAGGATATGTTTTGGAAACAATTAGTAAACCTCAATATGCCAGTTAATATTTTAAATGGTGAAACAGAGTAATCTGCCTAGATAAGAGCTCGTGTCTGATTAGTTAGTTGGTGGGGTAAAGGCCTACCAAGACGATGATCAGTAGTTGATTTTAGCGGATGATCAACCACACTGGAACTGAGACACGGTCCAGACTTCTACGGAAGGCAGCAGTGGGGAATCTTCTGCAATGGGCGCAAGCCTGACAGAGCAATATCGCGTGAGGGATGAATGTCTTCGGATTGTAAACCTCTTTTTTCAAGGAGGAAGATTTGACGTGTACTTGACGAATAAGCATCGGCTAACTACGTGCCAGCAGCCGCGGTAAGACGTAGGATGCGAGTGTTATCCGGAATCACTGGGCGTAAAGCGTCTGTAGGTGGCTTAGTAAGTCTAATGTTAAAGGTTGAAGCTTAACTTCAAAAATGCGTTAGAAACTGCTAGGCTAGAGTACTATTGAAGCAGAAGGAATTTCTAGTGAAGCGGTGAAATGCGTAGATATTAGAAGGACCACCAATGGCGAAAGCATTCTGTTAAATCTTTACTGACACTCAGAGACGAAAGCTAGGGTAGCAAATGGGATTAGATACCCCAGTAGTCCTAGCCGTAAACGATGGATACTAGACATTTTACGTGTCGATCCGTATGGTGTCAAAGCTAACGCGTTAAGTATCCCGCCTGGGAATTATGCTCGCAAGAGTGAAACTCAAAGGAATTGACGGGGGCCCGCACAAGCGGTGGAGCATGTGGTTTAATTTGATGCAACGCGAAGAACCTTACCAGGATTTGACATGTAACTTAATTTTTTTGAAAAAAAGAAGTCCTTCGGGAAGTTAACACAGGTGGTGCATGGCTGTCGTCAGCTCGTGTCGTGAGATGTTGGGTTAAGTCCCGCAACGAGCGCAACCCTTGTTTTTAGTTATTTTATCTAAAAAGACTATCGATTGAAAATCGGAGGAAGGTGAGGACGACGTCAAGTCAGCATGCCCCTTATATCCTGGGCTACACACGTGCTACATTGGGTTAGGACAATTAGTTGCTATTTCGTGAGAAACGGCGAATCTATAAACCTACCCTTAGTTCGGATTGCAAGCTGCAACTCGCTTGCATGAAGTTGGAATCGCTAGTAATCGTTGGTCAGCAATACAACGGTGAATTCGTTCTCGGGCCTTGTACACACCGCCCGTCACACCATGGAAGCTGGTTGTACCCGAAGTCGTCTTAAAACGCCTAAGGTAAAGCTAGTGACTGGGGTGAAGTCGTAACAAGGTAGCCGTACTGGAAGGT
>TARA_B110000902_G_scaffold140939_1_pt1 | contig 11651 bp, 9 predicted proteins | sample TARA_B110000902 | Tara Oceans TARA_B110000902 (sample SAMEA4398009) | marine metagenome | biome: Polar Biome; feature: [SRF] surface water layer (ENVO:00010504); material: water (ENVO:00002006), including particulate matter (ENVO:01000060) such as... | depth 5 m | reverse complement strand
ATCTGTTCCATGATTTTGCGCTTGCCGCCAAACGCACCGACTGGCATCCCGCCACCAATGATTTTCCCCAAAGTGGTAATATCAGCTTCGACATTATAGTAACCCTGCGCACCGGTTAAACCCAGCCTGAAGCCGGTCATCACCTCGTCTAATATCAATACACTGCCATAGGCGTCACATTCTGATCTTAGTGTCTGTAAAAAACCCTCGACAGGAGGAATGCAGTTCATATTGCCGGCTACCGGCTCGACAATGATTGCGGCAACCTGATCGCCAATTTCGCTAAAGGCTTTTTTCACGCCTTCAATATCATTGTAAGTCAGCGTGATTGTGTGTTCGGCCAGTGAGGCGGGAACCCCAGGAGAACTCGGAACTCCCAGCGTCAACGCCCCCGACCCCGCTTTTATCAGCAGAGAGTCAGAATGGCCATGGTAACAACCTTCAAATTTGATAATCTTGTCACGTCCGGTGTAGCCTCGTGCCAGGCGAATCGCACTCATGGTTGCCTCGGTACCGGAACTCACCATTCTCACCATATCCATATTGGGCATAATTCCACACAGCTGGCTGGCTAGCTGCGTCTCGACTTCGGTCGGTGCCCCGAAGCTTAAGCCCAGTTTCATTTTTTCGATCACTGCTTCAGTGATGGACGGATGTGCATGCCCAAGAATCATTGGTCCCCACGACAAAATGTAATCGATATAGCGTTTGTCTTCGCAGTCATAGATATACGCGCCTTGCGCCCGCTCAATAAAAACGGGTGTGCCCCCCACGGCTTTAAAGGCCCGGACCGGAGAATTAACGCCACCAGGAATGAATTTCTTTGCTTGATCAAAAAGTTGTTCAGATGAAGTCATAGGTTTTAAGGCTGCTGTGATGTATAAATATGGAAGGCTATTATCCGGATATCTCTGACAATATGCTACTGAATAAATGTAAAGCCAGAGCCGGGGTTTGCTAGCGTTGGCACCAGTGCATTCTATTTGGAACTAAATCGCCCATGCCAATACGGCGTCCGTTTTGCAGCGCTTGCCAGCAAAACTTTTGCGCTTGTTGCAGTGATTCAGCGAGAGATAACCCGTGAGCAAGGTAGGCGCTAACCGCGCTTGATAGGGTGCTCATCGCGCCATGATAATTATACGGAAGTCGCTGCCATTGGTATTGACGACTGACGGATCGGTGCGAGTACCAATGGTTAGTATAGTATTTACCCTTTTCGGTGCTATCAGTGATGAGAATATCATTGCAGCCAAGTTCCATGATTCCCCAGGCACAGGCAGACAAGGTATCGGCCGCTGGGCTGAGGGCTTCGGCTTCGTTCTTTGTTAATATCAGCATGTCGGTTCGAGGCAGCAAAAGAGCAGCGGCGGCCTCCACCATGTCTTGAAGCTCAGGCTGGTCAGTTAGGTTGGGGTGAAAGACGACGGGTATCGTCGGGTAGTCATTAAGGATGGTATGAATTGCTTCAATGTTGGTAATACTAGCGGTGTGGCCAATATTGATCAGGTTAACCTTGATGTCTTCCAAAACTGCCCGTATTTGCTCAATCAGTAAGCCAGTATTGGCGACTTGAGAATATTTTGAAGTAAAGATGCCGGGCGCGGATAGTGAGGTAATGATGGGCGTACAATGACAGCCAAGACTGCAAAGAGTCTCAATGTCTGCTGACATCCCACCGCCACCCGTAGCATCATTACTGGTAATGCTCATGACAACGGGCGTATCCGTCATTAAACTGGGCATGATTGCTCACCATCAAATAGTGATTAGAACTGCATGCGTACCAACAGGCTTTAGCTTACCAACTTAGTACTTGGATCGACAACTATTCGTTGAAATTATTCGTTCGCTTTTATCAGTGTTGATGCGCCAGCTGCCCCCCAAACCAATTCGTTGCCAGGAGCAGGGTTGTGGGGTACCAATCTGGATAAGCCAAGCGACACTATCGCCATAGCGGCTCCGATAAAGAAAACAGCCGCATTATTCTGCATCCAGACCAAGCCGAGAATGACCGGCAGGCCAACAGCGGCAATATGGTTGATTGAGAAGGCTACCCCAGCGGTGGCGGCAATGTCTGCGCTGACGGCAATTTTTTGGAAATAAGTTTTAATGGCTAGGGCCATTGCAAATAGAGCGTGATCCATGAAAAACAACGCGGCTGCAGCAAAGCCTATCAAAGGTAGTCCAAACAGTAATGTCGTTCCTACGGGTAAGCTGGCAACAAAGCCATAGGCAGAAAAAACGATGATTAGCCCTACATATTCAACCCCGAGTGAATTGCGTTCACCATGTTTATGAATCATTCTTCCGATGTAAGGCGCTAGGAACGTATTGAGTAAATGATTGAATAAATAGAGGCATGTCATTGCCCAAATGGGAAAGCTGAACCGTTCGACCATCATAAATCCGGCAAATACGACAAAAATTTGCCGACGTGCGCCGCTCATAAAAGTGAGTGCGTAATAGAGCCAATAACGTTTGCGCAGAATGAGTTGTTTATTTTGTTGCACGTCTTCTTTGAAGGTAGGGAAATAAAAAGCAGCAAAAATCGCAATAGCCAGGGTCATTGATCCGCCAATCAAGTAGATGTACTTATAATCTAACTGTAAAACTTGATGAACCAGTAGAATAATTGCATAGGCCCCCAGACTGGCAACAGATCCGGCGGCCATTATTTTCCCCAGTGTTTGCGGTGCTTTATCCTTTGAAATCCATTGCAATTGCAATGATTGTTGCCCCGTTTCGTAGTAGTGAAAGCCGACGGACATAAGAACTGTGGTTGCGTAAAGGCCCATTACTGAGGGGAAGAAGCCAGTCAGCGCAACACCAAACCCGGCGATGCCCAGCGACAAAATGGTAAAGCGTTGTTCACGAATAAACAGGGTGATAAAAATAAACAAAAAAGTCAGAAATCCCGGGATCTCGCGCAGGCTTTGCAGTGTGCCAATTTCAATGCCCGTGAAAGCGGCTTTTTCAATGGCGAAGTTATCTAGCATCGTTCGCCAAATAGAAAATGTGAGTGGCATCGCAATAGCCATCACCACCAGCAGGGTGATTTGATTTCTGCTGTCTTTTTCTGCGCCATCTGTGATCCAGTGAGTTACTCGTGATAGCATCTTGGAGCCTTATTGGCGCAGTGGGTCATGTTTTAAAGTTTGTGCTGTGACAACAGCAAGGAGGAGAATAACATAATGAAGAAGCTTATCGGCTTGATGCTAGTCACTCTCGTTATCACCGTAGGGTATTTTTATCTCGGCGTCAGCGATACCGAAGACTCGGAACTTATTTCGATACAGTCTGGTCAATTGAGGGGTTTGGTAAATAATGCGACTGCAACGGTAGCCTATCGGGGAATACCTTATGCGGCAGCGCCTGTAGGTGATCGAAGATGGAAGCCCGCGTTAGCAGCCGCCAGCTGGGAGGGGGTTCGCGACGCATTTGCACATGGTGCTGCCTGTGTGCAGCCGAGAACGGGAGAGCTCGGTTTTATTGAGTTAATGATGGATGGTGCGGGTATGTCTAGCTGGCGCAAAACGATTGTTCGATGGTTTATGACCATCTCGTCACCGGGTACATTTAGCGAAGATTGTCTTACCCTGTCAATTTATGGGCCCTCTGGCAAAAATGAGCCTCTTCCAGTTATGGTCTGGTTTCACGGCGGCGGGCATAAATTCGGTGCTGGGGATGCATCCAATTACGATGCCTCAGCGTTAGCCGCTCGCAATGTCATTGTAGTTTCTATTAATTATCGGCTTGGGATTATGGGTTTTTTTGCGCACCCGGAGTTAACGGCAGAGTCCGTGCATAACAGTTCTGGTAATTACGGAACATTGGACCAGATACAAGCGCTGAGGTGGGTTCAGCAAAACATAGCGGCTTTTGGTGGTGATCCGGACAACGTACTGATCTTTGGCGAGTCTGCGGGCGCACATTCTGTGGGACAGGTGATGGCATCACCCTTGTCTCGAGGATTAATCCATAAGGCGATTGCTCAAAGCGGTATTGGTACCCACCAATACACTCCCTTGCAAAGCCGTGTTGGCGCATGGCGATCGGCGGAAGAACAGGGAATAGAATTTGCAGGTTTTGTCGGTGTTGAAGGGGGTGATCAAGTGTTACGGTTGCGAGCGATGTCCGCGGAACAGTTGGCAGTCGCTTTCGAGGAAAATGCTCATCTGGATGCGTTGTCTCATCCGGTGATAGACGGATGGGTGTTGCCGAAGTCGACAGCCGCGACATTTGCGGCTGGCGAACAGGTGCAAATACCGCTCATGATCGGTACGAATGCTGATGAAGGTACATTACTAGGTCCATTAATAGGAAGCCCATTCGTTAAGCGCAGTCCGGGACCGACTACCCCAGAGGGGTACGAGGCAATGGTCCGGGATGTTTACCCTGATGAGGCAGGCACTATTCTGCAGTATTATCCTATCGCCTCGGACGCCGAGCTCTTCGACGGTATTAACAGGCTGTTGGGGGATCATTTATTTGGGATGCAAGCTTGGTTTGCTGCCAATGAAACAGCTCGGCACGGGGTGCCAACGTGGCTCTATTTTTTTACCAGAACGTCTCCAGCGAAAGATCAATGGGCGGGGGCCTATCATGCGAGTGAAATCCCATTTGTATTCAACAGCCCATTTCCGTTATTCCCAGTCAATACATTTGACGCTGAATTAACAGATCACATAATGACTTATTGGACTAACTTTGCCAAAAATGGCAATCCTAACCAACCGGGCATGCCAACGTGGAGTCGTTTTCAACCGCTTGATCCCCAGGAGATGGAGCTGGGCGAGAGAATAGGTATGCGTGCGGTTGAGCGCAGGGAAAAATACGAAGCGCTGATGATCGATCAGTACCGAGAGTTGGGTAATGATCCCTCAGTTGTGCGGAGTATGGGCCTGTGATGCTGTTCAGAGAAAGCGATCAGAAAGGTTTAACCACCACTAATATGACAATAGCGAATAACATCAATACCGGGATTTCATTAAACCACCGGTAGTAAATATGTTGATGCTGATTGTTGTCTTGGTTTATTTGCGCAACATATTTTCCGCAGATCAGGTGATAAACCACTAAAAACCCGACCAGCACCACTTTGACAATGAACCAACTCGAGCTCCAATAGTAGCTCCAATTATAACCAGTGAGCCAGATGCCAAAAATGATGGTGGCGACGGGGAAAATGGCCATAAAGCGATAGAGTTTGTGAGCCATTTGAGCCAGTTGTTGTCTGGTTTCCCTGTGTTCGGCCATTGCATGATTGACGAATATGCGCGGAAGGTAGAATATTCCAGCAAACCAGCAAATAACAGCAATGATGTGTAACGCTTTTACCCAAAGCATGGTCTGACCCTTTTAGTAAGACGGCGGCTTCTTATAGTATTGTTCGATATCGTCGCGGGTCACTATACCATTGTCGGGATAGCTTCCCGATATATAACCCGATACAAAAAGGGTGTTGACCTTGTTATCGTCCATTTTGTTTAAAGCTTGTTTCAAAGTCGCCTGAATGTTTAGTGCTGTCAATGGCTGCATAGAAAGTGAGCCGTCTAACAAATACACCGTGTCGTTGTCGATATTTTTTTCAAGGTGATCGATCATATCCACCCCAGCAATTAGATTTGTCGGCCTGTTGGCGTCGTCGATGACAACATACCACTGCGTATTTTTTTTAAGTAATAATTTTGCCTGATCAGCGGTCATTTGTGGTGGCGTGGTACACAAACTGCGTTGCATGACGCTTGCGACACTGTTTCGCTGCAGTGCTAGGCTCATAGGATCGGTTGGCAGTAATAGTTTAATATGCTGAAAGACAGTTTGATGAGCTGATTTCTGATTGAACAATTCACTGTTGGTCAAAGTGGCGATTGTGATGGCTAGCATGCCAGGGAAAATCATCGAAGTGTCATTACTAAATTCCAGTAAAGCCATGAGGGCAGCTAATGGGGCATTTAAAACAGCACCCATCATGGCGCCCATCCCTAATAAAACATAGAAACTATGGTTTGAGGCGAGTTCTGGAAATAAGTTGACCCCCAGGTCACCCATTGCGCTACCGATACAGGCACCAATAAGTATGTTAGGGCCTATCAGCCCGATAGGCATACCGAGGCCGCTGCTGGTAGCGGTGGCGATAATTTTAGCGACGATCAACAGGAGCAGTACGGTTAGCGGTAATTTGTTGGCGAGTGCAGCATTCAGACTGTCATAGCCAATACCCATTATCTCGGGGACTAGCAACGCGCAGCAACCGGTTACTAGTCCCGCGAGCACCATGCGGGGCAATATAGGTTTGTCGTTGTACCGAAGCGCCATTTTGAGGATGACCATGAAAAGTGCTGCGCAACATCCGACAGCAAGGCCGAGCAAGGCGATAAAGGGTATTTCCCACAGTGAGGCCATTGATATGGGAGGGATCGAAAATATCATCTCACTGCCATGCACTGCTCTGGTCATCGCCGTGCTGGTGATCGTAGCCAACATCACCGGTATAAACCCTCCGACGGTATATTCCAACATCACCACCTCCATAGCGAAAATAACACCGGCAATAGGGGTATTAAATGACGCGGCGATGGCGGCAGCAATGCCACAGCCGACCAGCAGGCGAATACTGTTATTAGGCAGCATTAGCTTTTGCCCGAGCAAGCTATTGGCGGCCGCACCAAGGTGAATGGCAGGTCCTTCGCGACCACCCGATTGTCCGGTTGCGATTGCGAATGCGCCGCCAAAAAATTGTACTAAAGCGTTTTTTAGCGGCAGATGCCCATGATCCAGGTGGAGGCGTGTAATGACGTGAACAATACCGGTGCGAGAATTTTCTGGTTTCATCCGGCTAAGAAATAATCCGATAATAATGGCTCCCATGACAGGTAGCGCAAAATGGGCCCACTGGGGTAAAGCTTCAAAGTTTTCAGCGTCGTTGTTCGGCAGCCAAAGGGCTGATGGGGTCTCTATCAGATATCTGAAAAGAAGTATCACCAGCGCACAACTAAACCCCGAGACAACCCCTAGTATTGACAGAGGAAGTAACGAGTCCGCATCGGCTAAGCGATGACGTGTATTGCGAATCCAATTATTCTGCATAAAGTGTGAAGAGACTCCTGCTTGCTCTGTGTTTAAACCGATGCAATGCTCATCAATAGCTTACGATTGCATTTTGATTGCTTTATTATACCGCATCTTTTGAGTGCAACTCGTCATCAGTTTCAAGAGAGAGCAGTTAGTGCTCTTGATTGTGTGATTAACGTGTGAGATAGATAGGTATAGTCGACGAAATGTGGAGGAAAATTGCGTGGTTAAGGTAGGTATAGTAGGCGGCACAGGTTATACCGGTGTTGAGTTGTTGCGGATGTTAGTTAATCACCCGGAAGCTGAGGTGGTTGTTATAACGTCGCGTGCAGAAGAAGGGCTTCGAGTTGACGCACTCTACCCAAGCTTGCGAGGTCACCTGAATATTCGTTTTTCTCACCCAAATCTGGATGTATTAGCTCAGTGTGACGTGGTGTTTTTTGCCACGCCACACAATGTTGCAATGAAGTTAATGCCGCAGTTGCTGGAGCTAGGGACACGGGTTGTGGATTTATCCGCTGACTTCAGAATTCGGGATCATAAACTGTGGTCAAAGTGGTATGGCGAGCCCCATGCCTGCCCTGAATTATTATCCCGCGCTGTCTATGGGCTTCCTGAAGTCAATCGTGCGGCCATACGCGACGCCCAGCTGGTTGCCTGCCCTGGTTGTTACCCAACTTCTGTTCAGTTGGGGCTGTTGCCCTTGCTTGAAAATAATCTGGTGGATGAGCAGCGTTTAATAGCCAACGCAACGTCGGGTGTTAGTGGCGCGGGCAGGCAGGCAAAAATCGATAATCTGTTTGCTGAAGTCAGCGATAGTTTTAAGGCTTATGGCATTCCAGGGCATCGCCATTTACCTGAAATTGAGCAGGGCTTGGGAGACATAGCGGGAAGAGAGGTCAGTGTGACTTTTGCTCCTCATTTGGTGCCTATGGTTCGGGGAATGCATTCAACCTTGTATGCTGAATTGACCGATAGCGCCGTTACCCTTGAAGAAATTCAGTCATTGTATGAGCAGCGCTTCGAAGACGAACCTTTTGTCGACGTTTTGCCGGCGGGCAGCCATCCTCAGACGCGCAGTGTTCGTGGCGCAAATCACTGTCGTCTGGCTATTCATAGGCCTCAGGGTCGGGACACTTTAGTGGTTTTATCGGTCATCGATAACTTGGTAAAGGGGGCGTCCGGACAGGCCATTCAGAATATGAACATCATGTTGGGATTGGACGAAAACGCCGGTTTGACGACAGTAGCGGTGATGCCTTAGTTATGGCTCGGAGTCGCTAAACATGTCAGATCCTGTGGGCAGTAAACAATATCGGTCTGTTGTTGTTCAGGAGCAATTTGGACGGCATCTCGCACAGCGACTGCTGATTGTATTGTTGCTGCTGGCCGTGGCTGTTACTGCATACTGGCTTGGCGGGCGGTCGATGCGCGCCGACTTTCAGGCCGTGTCAAAGGATTATACCGAGTTAGCATGGCGCCTGAGTATCGCAGAGGTTGCTCATAAAGAAACGAGTCAGCAGTTGGTTAATCTAGAGGTTGGGGGTGACATCGATAGACAAGCCGTGAATGACGTGCGCTTATTAGTAAGTGAGTACAAACAAACTATTAATCAGCTTAATGAGGAGATTTCTTTTTACAAAGGTTTAATGGCGCCGACAGAGAAAGAGCGCGGGCTGGGCATTCGAAGTTGGGAGATCTACCCGGCCGCTGAGAATAATGTGTTTCAATACAAGCTAGTGTTGCAGCAACTGGCACTTAAACACTCGGTGTTAAAGGGTGTGTTGTCAGTAGATATTGTTGGCAAGCAAGATGGAATAGAAGAAATATTATCGCTGGATATTCTGTCAGAACAAATTGACGGCCAGGGTGTTAAGCTTCGCTTTAAATATTTCCAGTATGTTGAGGGTGAACTGCGGCTACCTCAAGGATTTACCCCGTACAGCGTGGATATAGTTGCCCGCGTTACCTCACCGAAGGCGGTCACAGTAGAAAAGCATTACGGATGGATTGTTCAAAATACATCTGAATAACGTCTGTAGAAAGTACATTTTGTTTGGAAAATACTGTATGAAGGGGAGAATAATGGCATTTCAAAGCGGCAATACAACCACGCTGATATCAAAAGAGTCAGAAATTGTGGGTGATGTTAATTTTAGTGGTGACCTTGAAATTCAAGGAATTATTCGGGGTAACATCTACGCAAAAGCCGATAAAAGTGCCAGTGTTAGAATTGTCGAGGGCGGACAGGTGGAGGGCGAAATACACTCCCCTAGAATTATCGTCAATGGAGAGATTCGTGGTGACGTCCATAGTAGCGAGCATGTGGAGCTTGCGGCCAAAGCGAATGTAGAGGGCAATGTTCACTATAACCTAATCGAGATGGTTAAAGGTGCGCAGTTAAATGGTAGTCTTATTTACTCTGGCGCTGTAAAAAAAGCAGTAGCGATTAAGCCTCCCCACGGCGCTACTGAACTTGGTCAATAAGTAATAGTTGACTAAAATACTGAGAATTACGCATAATTCTCTACCAGTTCGATCGGGTTAACAGTTTTTTGGAGCAGTCTTATGTCAGCAGTTGAGCAATTTACCCCGCAAGCGCTATTTTTGTCAGCGCGCGCTGTCGCCAAGGTTAAAAGCCTGGTAGCTGAAGAGGCGAATGACGATCTTAAATTGCGCGTTTTTGTAACCGGTGGCGGGTGTTCCGGCTTTTCGTACGGATTTACCTTTGATGAGCTGGTGGCTGATGATGATACAGTCGTTGAAACGGAGGGAGTTGTCGCCCTGCTTGATTCGATGAGTTATCAATATCTGGTGGGTGCAGAGGTCGATTATCAGGAGGGATTAGAAGGCTCGCGTTTTGTGGCGATAAATCCAAATGCAGATACAACCTGTGGCTGCGGTTCTTCTTTTTCTGTTTAATTCTTTGGCAGAGGCGATGCCGCGGTTTGGTGTTTCGCGCACAGGGCTCCATCAATAATGGTCGACTGCTCTTTGTTTTTCATTGCAAGTGCCTGCATGGCGCCCATTTTTTCGTTGCTAAACCATCTACAGAAATGACAGGGTGCCTAGCGCGAAGATAGTTTTGTCTAACCGAAGTCGCTAATGGCGGGTTAATTCGCGTAAAAGCGTTGTTTGTACCTAACCGCTTTAACGCCGGAAGGGGTTAGCCTGTTTTCTTAGTTCTTCAGGGACCAGAAGGCAAAATGTGGTTGGATGCAAATTATCACTGCGACAAGCCAGTGGCGGACTTAGCGATGTGCGTTAGCGCTTTTGAAATAGTGAATGTTTGTGTGTGTCAGGTCTAGGTGGGCGGTAAGGGCTTGGATAAAACGGCTACTACCACCCCTTATCAAAACAGCTTCTTCCGGCACTTAAGGAAACCAACGCCTGTTCAGCGAATTAAATACCTATACTTTTAGATTCTATTGGTTGCGCAGAACTGGTCAGCTGTGTGTTGCTCAGGGATAATAAACAGCTCCTAAAATGACTTCCCGCGTCGCGCCAGTCACGCTGCAGATATTCCCGCTGCTTCTATTAAGTGTTTGCTGTCCAAGCCAGGCAAAGGCTGCCGATTCCACCCATTGTGGGGGTATTCCAAGGGAATTGGTGGTGGCAAGGGGGCGAGGATGAATGAGGGTTTCAATTCGCTGCATTAGGACTGAATTATAAGCACCACCGCCACAGATATAAACCTCATCAACCCCGTCAGATATGTGGTCGATTTCGCGAGTTATTGTTCTCGCGGTAAATTCTAGCAGAGTTGCTTGAACATCTTCAGCGAGATAGTTTTTGTTTTCTATGACTTTAGTGAGCCACGCGATATTGAAATCTTCTCTACCTGTGCTTTTTGGTGTTTCTTTTGCCAAAAAAGGATGTGTAAGCAGTGTGGCAAGTAACGAGTCAAGTACTTGGCCGGTAGCGGCCCACATACCGTCTTCGTCATAACTTTTCTGCTGATTCCGTTGAATCCATTCGTCCATTAGGATATTCCCCGGGCCTGTATCAAACCCGAAACAGGCTCCCTCACTACCTAGAAAGCTGATGTTTGCGATACCGCCTATATTGACAATAGCGCGATTAAACCTGTTTGATCTAAACGCAGCCTGATGGAAGGCCGGCGCCAGCGGTGCCCCTTGGCCTCCGGCAGCAATATCTTTACGGCGGAAGTCCGCAACAGTGGTGATACCTGTTTCGAAGGCAATTGTGTTGGGATCGCCGATTTGAGTGGTAAAACTGTATTCTAATTCTGGCCGGTGGCGAATGGTCTGGCCATGACTACCAATGGCGACCACATTCGCCATGTCGATATTGTTTTCCCGCAGTAATTGGTTTGTGGCGCGAGAAAATACCAGTCCCAGAGCTCGATCGGCTGAGCCCATTCGGTCTATTTCATTATCTCCTGGTTGGCAGAGGTCAATGAGTTGTTGCCTGAGTTCTTTGGGGAGCGGGTATTCGAGTGCGGCAACCATTTGGAAGGTACCTGCGCTCAGGTCAAATAAGCCCGCGTCGATGCTGTCCAAGCTGGTGCCGGACATGAGTCCAACATAGAGCTGTGCGGTCACGTTCGAGTAACG
>TARA_B110000902_G_scaffold170926_1_pt1 | contig 11682 bp, 7 predicted proteins | sample TARA_B110000902 | Tara Oceans TARA_B110000902 (sample SAMEA4398009) | marine metagenome | biome: Polar Biome; feature: [SRF] surface water layer (ENVO:00010504); material: water (ENVO:00002006), including particulate matter (ENVO:01000060) such as... | depth 5 m | reverse complement strand
TATCAACCACTTTTTCTTGGGTGTTGCCGTCTGAGTCAATCCAGCCTTTAATCATCTGCACCCGTTGTAGTGGGGCGTCTAATGGGTCACTTGTCGCCCAGACAAAAAAGCCGGGCGAGCTTTGTTGGTTAGCATTTGGGCGTAAAACACCACCCATCGGTGTGGCGTTTTGACGTAATAACTCAAGTGCTTCTGGCTTATCGCTTAGCTCTGCATTAATGCCCCAGCCGGCATAAAAGCGCACGGCCATGCGTGGGCCAGATGTAGCATAAGTTTCGCGGCGGGCCAGGGCGTCAAAAATTGCCTCGCGGGTATTTTCAGGTGCCCAAACAGCCGCCAGACCACCAGAGGTATTAAATTTGATTATGGTTTTATAGGGCGCTAGTGCCTCAGGAGTAGGTCTCAGGCGCCGTGCGGCAGATGAAGTGACTGCGCCAATTGCACCGGGAAAGTCCCATTCTTCCACATCGCCAGGGTTAGAGTTGTGGCTGTCGGTGGCCGCGATGAAACCGACTTGCAGCGGATTAAACCCTAGCTCTTGCTCAAGCTCCAATCCGACTTTAAGCCCTTGGCGGACAAACCCTGTTTCAAAGGCGCAACCTGATGTCTCGCCTGGCTGACAGGGGTCGAACACTTGCTCAAAAGCGCATTCTTCGTCGGTAGCGCCAACGCCAAGCGCACATTCTTGCGCGCCTTTGATCTGGAATATTTCGACCAATGGCTCGCGCCTTTTACGCAGTTTCCAGTCGTCTTCGTTGTATGCTTTGCCGTCCCAAGTGTAGCGCGAATACATAAGACCCCAGGCTTTATTAGGACTGTGAGGCATTGTCATGAAGTCACAGTCATCAACGCAAGTAGCTTCTAGCCCCTTCCATAGTTCAATAGCGTTTGGTACATCTAGACTTGAAATAGCCTTTTTCGGCACCGTGTTAGAGCGGAAAATAATGTTGCGATGGTGTTTACCTTGCTCGGGCATACCGGGGGAATACTCATAACCAATCAAGGTGGTTAATTCACCTGGCTGATAGTATTTGTCGGCAAGGTGGATATAGCGTTCCCAATCGGCGCTCGCATTTTCAAAGCATCGTTCAAATGCACCATCACCAAATCTGCATGTAGGAAAAGAACCCGCTTTTGGCGCCTTACGCATTATTGGTTGATAAACGCCAGCAGGTTTAGACGGATCACCGGGATCTGCTTTGCCGCGCACACCTTTGGTAAGTATTTGAAAAATCATTGGGTTGGGTTCGTTAGCCAACCAGCAGGCAGCACTTTCGCTAAATGATAGATTCGGATCATTACAGTGGGTGCGTGTGCCAAAACCTTCGGCATGGTCAGTGATTGCCACAAAATCCAGTGGACGGGTAAGTTGCATGACTTCTCCACCGGCGCTGCTCAGTGGCTCGCCTTTGGCAAAACGGTAGGCATCTTCTATGCCTAGCGAGTTGCCAAACAATGTGGCATCAAAACTTTCGCTTGTGTGTATATGCAATTCACCCCAATACAGATTCATATTTGGGTTAGGCGCCGCCTGATAAATGGCAGCCTGTGGGGTAGGTAGTATTAGCTTACTATTGTCTTGCAAAGCGTAATCGCGGGCAGCGGTATCAGGGCCGTTTTTATCAGCCGAGGCTTCAAGTGGCATCCACAAGGTAAGCCAGATATAGCCGACGGCCGCGAGCACCAAGACGACAATTGCGATAATAATTTTCTTCAACATGGGGTGCCCTTGGTGTTGGTCTAATGTTAAATAGTTTTATAATTTTTTGACTAAATTTATTGTAGTGAATGAGTGGTCTTAATGGGAATCATATTAGGACAGTTTGGTTTGGCTCAACTGATCAGCGCCATGCCACGTTCAATGCACCACATGGCAGATAACCCACCCAGCATATAAACCGGGATAGGTAATAGCCGTTCTTGATTAATAGCATTTTGTTTTAATTGGAGTGCACGCTTTATTAACCACCAAATACTCAGCGCTATTAATACAAAAATAATTTGGCCTATTTCTATGCCAATATTAAAAAATAATAGGGCAAGGGGTACGTTGTTTTGGGGTAGGCCAATGTCGGCTAGTGCGCCGGCAAAACCCATGCCGTGCAGTAGACCAAAACCGCCAGCGACTAACCAGGGGTAGCGGCCAAATAGCCCTTGCTTATTAATAGTGTTGCTAAGGCGGTTGTTACGACTTAGCTCTAACGCCAACACAAAAATACTGAGGGCAATGGTAAATTCTATTAGTGCTACGGGATAGGTTAGTAGACCTAAGGTAACGACTGCTAAGGTGATGCTATGGCCTACGGTGAAGGCGGTAATTGTCCACAGCAGACGCGAGCCGCCGCCAACCAGTAGTAGTAATCCAAACACAAACATTAAGTGGTCTATGCCGCCCCAAATGTGTTCAATGCCGAGTAAAGGATATTCTGTCATCACCGCTTTTTGGCTGGGCGCAGGCGGTACTAAAAAGTCAGCGGCGGCGGTGTTTAATACACGTTGGTATTGACGGCCGTCCCGCAGGTTTAGCATTACCATGGCTGAGGCTTGGTTTTGTGCTAGTCCACTAACGCCTAGTGTTTGTCCTATTAACCCTTTGTCACCAAATTGGTCACAGCGTAAAGTCCAACTAGTAATGATGCCGGTGCCTTCGCGCAGGGTGGGGCTTTCGTTGCTTACTTTGCAGCTGTTTGGCCAGGTGGGCAGCAGAGGGGTATTGCTAGTGGTTTTGCTGGGAGTTTTCCACACCACCTTATAGTTGTGCGGTGCGGTTTCTACTATTTTTAATAAAGAAGGTGCAAATAAATGCGCGTGGACGTTGTTAGCGAATAGAGGGCTTAATAGTAGTCCTAAGCATAGCGTTGTGATTGCGCGTATTAAAAATTTCATTGGCGCGCCTCTGCTATTTTTTTGCTTGGCGGATGTATGATTCTAACATCATATTCTTCTCGTAAGTTTGCTATAGCAGCTGTTAATGCCTGTGCTTGAGCCGCATATTCAAGATCAATGCGTAGTTGTTCTCGAACTTCAGCTAGTTGTACGTCGCGAGCAGGCTCTAATGCGCTAAGCCATATATAGTGTAAACCAAAGGTAGAGCGCAGCGGGCCAAGCCATTGCGGAACTATTGGTTGCGTTAGAGGATGGGCCGTGGACGTTGCTTGCATTAGGCCTAAAACAAAATTGTTGCCAAAGTTTTGAGCTAATTGGCTGGGGGTTTGGTGGTTAAATTTAAGCCCTTGTAAATAAGGGGAGCTTAGATGTTTAGCGGCTTGATAATCGAGTTTTTGTTGGGTAATGGTGTCGATAGCCGATGCCGCCTCGGACTCTCGTTGTTGGTTGAAGAATATGTGTTCAATAGAATAAAGCGGTGGCTTGCGTAATTCATTGGAACGCTTATCAAATTCGGTTTGTATTGCTTCAGTACTTGGCGGTGCAGGCGGGTTGCTTGCTAGTAACCGCTGCTCCATTACTTGAATAAGTCTGCGTGTGACGACGGTGTCGTCTAGGTGCAGGCGCATTGCTAATGCTTGCTCATACAATTCAGCGTCAGATTTGCCTTCTGCTAATTGCAAAAAATTCATATTGCGGATTAGCCGTTGGTAGATAATGTTGTCATAACGGTGAATATCGAGTTCTAAAGCTCGCTGTAACAATACGTCATCGTTTAGTGCATTTTCTATCAGCTTAGCTTGTTGCGCCGCCGAGGGTTTTTGGCCAGTACTAGTGTGCCACTGTTGTTGCAAAGCAGTAATGCGTGCCTGGCTCATGGGGCCAATTATGATTTTTGGTTCAGGAAATAAAACGTTTTGTAATTGATAAAAAATAGTGCCCAATATAATAAAATGTAGCCACGGTTTTTTTAGTTTGCTTGTCCACCGCATTAAACTCTCTTCTCTTACTTAGCTGTGTTGATGGTTGCAATAATAGTTTGGTGGCGTTGCTCGCTAATCGGGTAGCGCCAGCTGGTAATAATAGCACTGAGAAAAAGTAGCATGGTCACCGGCCCGCAGAGCATTGCCAGACTCGTTAATGTCTCTATCGGCACATCCGCTGGATTGGCACCGGTAGGGAATGCAATAATATCCAATGCTACTCCCGAAATAAGCACGCCGATACCATAGCTGGCTTTTTGGGCTAGGGATTTTGCCGCGAAAAATAGCCCTTCCTCTCGACGCCCCGTGTGCATTTGGTGCTCATCAATAGTGTCAGTCAACATAGAGTCCATTAAAATTATACCAGCGATTAAAAATACCTGCGCAACCCCTGTGCAGATAAATACTAAGAGAAACTGAGTGGTCGAAGACAGCAGTTGATATGCATCGATTAGGTATATAACTATCGGTGTAAATAAAATTACTGCCCCAAAAAATATACATATTCCCAAGGCTTGCTTCTTATCCATTTGGCGCGACATCCATTGAGCCACCGATGAGGCGAATACTGCGCCGAACACGAAAGAGAGCACTAGAATGCCCATTTTCTCCGGTGCAAAACCAAAAATATAGGTGCTTAAATATACCATTAGAGCCTGTGTCATACCCATGACACTTATAAATATCATGATGGTGATAAATAACACACGAAACGAGTGTTGGCGTAAGGTTGCAAATACCGTGATAAACGCAAACAGCGGGTTACCCTTGGTTAAGTTAGCCGCCGGTTTAAGTAAATGAGGAATAGTAGAGCGCGTTAAAAATACGCAAACAACCATAGCAATAGCGCCAATACCCCCAGCTAATGCGCCAAAAGCAGGGTAGTTCACAGGGTTTAGTAAGCCATTAGGAAATTGCTCGGTTGGCGGGAAGAGCACTACAAAACCTACTATTGCTAATAATATATTACTGATATTGGAGAAGAAAACCCGGTAGCCGATCAGCGATGTACGTTGATGGTAGTCGGTAACTATTTCGGCTCCCAGTGATAAATGCGGTACATAAAATAGTGTCATCATCAGCCTAACGGCGACAGACCAACCCAGCATCCAGCCAAATAATCCATACTGTGAAAGATCACTCGGTGGGCTAAATAGCATAGCCAAGGCTAGGCCAAAGGGAAGGGCGCCAACCAACATAAAGGGGTGGCGCCGGCCCCAGCGAGAGTGCCAGCGATCCGATATATGTCCGATCATTGGGTCAGTAACGGCGTCAGCTGTTAGTGCAAAAAACGCTGCCATTCCTGCCAGACTACCTGACAGACCAAGTACTTGGTTAAAGTAGAAAAACAGAAAGGTGTTGAAAGCCGCCGTTTTTACGCCCTCGCTAACCTGTCCGATGCCATAGCCTAATTTCAGTGAAGTTTTCATAATCAGTCGAATCCAGTCACGAGCAAGTTATTCTAATTTTTTCAGGTTCAACGAGCGGTTTTTAAAATAAGTGATTTCTGCCAGCAAAAATTATTTTTGTATGTGGTTGTTAGTTTGAGGCCAATAAAGTGAGCTCAAACTAACGGCTGCTACGGAGATTGCTAAGTAAGTTAGGTTATAGTTTTGTGCTGGTTTTGTAGGAAGCATATTCGGCCAAAATATAGGTGCAATTTAAATAGACTCTCCCTTGCTGTTGTTGGTGAGTTAACTCGTTCCATATTGCTAGAACCGCTAGATGAATAATTATAAGCGTTTTAATTTGAATGAGTTTTTGTATGATATGTTAAGAAAAGTGCCAAGAACGCCATTTCCACACTATTGAAATAATGATAATTTACTAAATAAATCAGTAGCTTTAGCTTTTGTACCCGTGTCGCTGGCAGTGTTGCACCCATAGGGCATAAAAGGTCAGCGGTTACACAAACATTACGTCAGCAATTTTGATCGACTCGTCAACCCGAAGGGAGAGGGCGCAGTTGGATAATCCCGCTAGGCTCCACCAAACAATTAAAAAAGTCATTTCCCTGGGTTCGGGTTTTTTATTGTTTTTTAATTAGTGATTTATCCATACTTGGATGACATTTTAATTTCGGCGAATCATTATCGAGTTCTTAGGAAAAGTGCGTTTAAAAATTATGAAAGGGCGGTAGCCTAAAATTTATCGATGGATTCGCTTGGTCAAACAGAGTTAACTTACCGGCGCCGTCAGTACTTATCGCATTACAAAATTATTATTAAACGGGAAGCAAATAGAAACGCGAGTTGAGTTTTCGTCGTTCTTTTTGATAGGGTATCAAAATATTGTTATTAGTCTTGATCGACTATTGACTGAATATTATTAACCGCCTAGTAAGGTTTCAAGATAGCTTATGTTTAAAGTATATGCAGTCGCTCCAGAAGATATGTCTCCGTCAAATATTGCGGTGTTCGCTCAGCGGGTAGAGGCTATGAGTTATGATGGTTTGCAAGTTGCTGATGCAATACATGACGGATTTCTACTGGCTGCACTGGCACTTAATGCGACCAGCCATTTAAAAGTATGTATTGGTGTGTTGGTAATATTTCCACGCAGCCCAATGAATGTAGCGATTAGCGCATGGGATTTACAACGCCTGTCGGGTGGGCGCTTTGAGCTAGGTTTAGGAACACAAGTTAAAGGTAATGTTGAGAAACGCTACAGCACTCCATGGACTCCGCCTTTAAAACGTATGCGGGAGTATATCGAAGCGCTACGAGCTATATTCGATGCTTTTCAATATGGTGAGAAGCTCAACTATGTGGGCGCTAATTATCAGTTTACTCGCTTGCAGCCATTTTTTAATCCTGGCTCCATAGAACATCCTCATATTCCATTGTTGATAGGAGCGGTGGGTCCAAAAATGACCAATCTTGCCGGAGCCATAGCAGATGGCATGTTGACTCATCCGACCAATACACCGCCACGATATATTAGAGAGGTGATTTTACCTAGATTAAAAGAAGGTGGTGTGAGTGATTCGAGTTCTCGTGGCAGTTTTCAATTAATGCTAGGGTCTTTTGTGGCGACCGGTGTTGATGATAAAGGCATTGCTGCGGAGCGATTAAAATATAAAAATTTACTCGCGTTCTTGTTTTCTACGCCAGCCTACTGGCCCAGCCTAGAGTTATTTGGCTGGCAAGATATTGGCGAGCAACTGCTGACCTGTACTCGTGAAAATCGTTGGCAAGATATGAACGCGTTGGTTAGCGAAGAGATGCTCGATGCGTTTTTACCCACGACGCATTATGGAGATATTGGTGAGTTACTGACTAAATGGTATAAGGGCTTAGCCGGCGTGCTGACATTTCCTGTGCCGACTGACCCTAGTAATGATAGTGTGGCGGCACTTGTTATCGAATCACTCAAAGCTGGTCGCTAGCGTATTGCTTGTTTAGAATATTGGTGGTTTATTGAACTCGTCGCAATGAGCCTATGTATCGACAGTAGTTAGTGAACCCTATGAAAAAGTTACCGCCCCAGCCGCGTCGCAAACCGAGTCAAGCACGATCTAAACTTCTAGTGGATGCTATCGTGCAGTCTTGTCATAAAATTCTAATGGAAGAGGGCGTGCAACACCTGACCACTAACCGTATTGCGGAGGTTGCTGGCGTGACGATTGGCTCTTTGTATCAATATTTTCCTAATAAAGAAGCAATTCTTGCTAACCTTTTTACCGACACAATAGCTGCTGAAACTGATCAAATTTCTCGTTTATCAACCGAGCGCATTCTTGCTCAAACCAAGGTATCACTGCGCAGTACTCTTCGAGAGTTGATTGCGGCTAATGCTGAGTTACATTTACGATTTCTAAATATACATGGTGATTTCTATCGAGAGTATCATCGTGTGTTTGATTTTAGAGCAGAGGTTGATGCGCGTAATATAACGGTTTATCACCAGCCATCGTGGGAGGCATGGTTACCTGAACTCCTTAACCAATACCATGACGAGATAAAGGTGACTAACGTTGAGCAAGCGGCATTTATTATTGGCGCAATGATAGATCGTTTACTTGAGGCTGCATTAGAAGATAGACCCGACTGGCTGGATGACATTGAATATTTAGCGCAAATAGAATCGGCTGTGATGCACTTTTTAACCGCAGATAAATAATGATGACGTTGACTCGCCTTGAGTGAGCAATGCTTTGCGGCTTTGTAGTAGCTAGCAAATGCGAGTGTTATAGTTGACGCACTTTGTTGCATTAAATATATCGTAAAAACAATACCTTACAGCTCTAATCAAAGACTACATTGTCGCTAAACATGAGTAGTCATTTCATAATTGTATGTCAATAATTGTCACTCCTCGTTGGTATAAAGAGCCATATAAAAAATTGGGCATTATTCAATAGCGTTTGTCTGGATGCGGCTATGTATTTTGATTTTGATTATTACTTAAAAGTATTAACATTTACGTGGGCCCAAAAGCATTGGCCAGGTCGTAATAGAATGTTGCTGCGGTTATTTTTTTTTATTCCATTGGTGACGCTTTTTCATACTATTTTTTTCCTTCTCGACTATATTTTTTACCCCAAACTATTTACTCAAAAAGTTATAGCGCCGGTGTTTATTGTTGGTCATGCGCGTAGTGGCACGACATTAATGCATAGGCTATTAGCTGCTGATGAAGATAGGTTTAGCTTTTTTTATTATTGGGAGATGTTTTTACCGGCATTGACACAGCGATTTTTAGTGCGTTTTATTGGCAAGTTCGATAAAGCGTTACTTAATTCGGTATTAGAAAATAGGCTAAAAAATTGGGATGAAAAAACCTTTGGGCCAACGCGTCATATTCATAATATGGGTTTATGGATACCAGAAGAAGATCAGTTTGTGATGAATACAGCCTTTGTCACTCAGCGCTGGTCATTAGAATTACCACTAATGCATAAGGTTGATATTTTTCATATCGATAGTTTGACTGCTCAGAAGAGAAAAAAATGGCTGAATCATTACAAACGTTGTGTGCGCAGGCAATTGCTCGCAAATGGCGGCGATAAAACTCATCTTAGTAAAAATCCGTTGATGAGTGGCTGGGTAGCAGGTTTATTAGAAGTATTTCCAGACGCTAAGATAATAGTGATGATGCGAAATCCCATCGAATGTATTCCTAGTACATTAAAATTAGTAGAATCACATTGGCAAAGAGGCAACTGGTCTGCTGACGACTATAGCGAATCGCTCAATGCGCTTATGTCGGTGTCGTTTGATTCATATAGATTACCCAAGCAAGCATTGACTAATAACCCTGATGTGCCCCATTACTTTGCAGATTATCGTGATTTAACGGCAGAGCCTAAAGTGACTGTTAAAAAAACGTATGCGGCCATTGGGTTGTCGTTATCTGCAAACTATCAGCTTTTTTTGACCCAGCAACAAAGTAAGGAGCGTAGCCATAAGTCTAGCTTTAGCTATAGCTTAGACGATTATAGTTTGGCGGGCGAAAAAATTGAGGCAGAGCTGGATGATTTTTATATCACCTATCAATGGCCGCGTCCTTCAGCCAGGACTAATAAGGAGATGAGCACATGACAGATAAAAATAATACTCTGCCGGTTTACCAAACGGATACAGAAAAGCTAAAAGCCGGTTGGGATTATTTTATGGGTGAACTGGAGAGCGCTAGAAACGCTATCGATGACCCCGCCTTTTTTCCGCCATCGCCATCGGGGCGAAACTTGGCAGAAGGCTATAAATATCTAGCAGGTTTTATGCATCATGGGGTAGAGCGCGCCTTCCATGAAGATGTTGATTTTCCACAATTTCGCAACGGTTTGTCAGTGATAAATAAGTCGACTATTGACAATCCTGATGCGATTTATTTCTATGCACCAATCGATGGGCGTCAAACTTATGTGGTGAAAGCAACATTGGCAGACACCACTCATTGGCGTGGTGGCGAAAAATTAATAGCAGTGCCCACGGCACCTCAATACGTTATTTTTGATGCGTTTAGCGGATCGATAACTGGCGATTCTGGGACATTGGCTGAGTTAATGCCTGGTACCCGATCGAGTTTTGGATTACTTGACTCAGCATCGTTGATTGTCTCGCCAAAGGGAGAGTTGGAAATATTGCTGGCGCCTGAGAAGCCTGCCGACTATGCGGGTAACTTTATTTGTACAAAAAAATTAGCTAATCCTGATAAATGTAATAACGAAGACTGCTACGCTGACTATGTGACAGGTAGGCAGTTATTTTATGATTGGGATTGGGAGGAGCCCATCAACTTAACAATATTGTCGGTAGACCATATCGGCTTACATCCCAAGCCACTGAGTGCTGATAAGGTTTATGATAATTTAAAACGTATGGGCGATATTGTTCGAGGACAAATGCATTTTTGGTTAAGCTTTTACAACAAGCTGCTTAACTGCAAAGGCAGTTATCCCAGTGGCGAAAATGATCAGTACTTTTTTCCAGTTAATGGTTTCAATAAGCCAAATGCGGCTTCTTCGGCTACCGGAGGCGGGATGAGCAGTAATATTTATGCTGGCGGAATTTTTAAGCTCGCTGCAGGAGAAGCACTATATGTTGAGGCAACTTATCAAGGTTCACCTGACTATGTCAGCATACATTTAGGTAACCTATGGGGGGAGTCACCAGATTACAGTAATCATCAAAGTAGCCTGAATCTACAGCAAATGTACATTGGTGAAGATGGTGTTCAGCGTTGGATCATCGCTCATGATAACCCTGGGGTACAAAATTGGTTGGATACAACCGGCTTAGAAGAGGGTTATGTTACTAATCGATGGGCGTATTCAACCATGCCAGACGAACAAGACTGGCCGACGATTAAAGCTAGGGTCATTAAGGTAAAAGATGTTGAAAATTATATTCCCAGTGATATGCCTAGGTCTACAGCTGAGCAGCATCGAGATGTAATTGCCCTGCGACAATTGCATATCCAACGACGTTATAGATCTTTTTAATGATTTTGGAATAATATAAATATTGATTAAATTATTATGACAGAGTCAGTGATTATCGGAGGTAAAAGAGACGCATTTATTTAATGTCTAGTTAAAGCAGAAAAATATACCACGTAAGGCAAGAGTATTAGTTCGAAATACTGTCCGCACCACATAGTTCAGCGATGGCAAAACCGCAAAGCGATATTTTTAACTGATAATGACCATCAATATTATTTGAGTAATTTAAAAGGATGGGAAAGCGGGGACTGACAAGTTAACAGATATTTTTGATAGGAATTAAAGGGGTCGTAACGGTTATTTTTTGTACAGTGGCTGAGTTATACTTAGTTATACTTTTATAATTAAACAGAAAGCAAAAGAAAGAGAAGTAGGATCAGAGTCAACTTTTCCACCTGAGCTCAGCTCAGCCTCAATCTTTGATTGGGGCTTTTTTTTAGCGACATGATGAACAGTGCAATGTGCAACCTAAATGGATCAAACTGCAATATTATGGGAATAAATGTGCAGTCTGTTACGGCGCATCACGAGTGGACGGACGCTTAGGGACCGTTAACACTTTCTTCGAAAGCTGCGCTGGCACTAGTCTTAATTGCTAGCGCAATTGATCGAGCGGGGTGGCGATTCTCGCCGGCGCTAAGTACAAATAAAAAATCCCACCTAAAAAGGCAGGATTTTGTATTTGGTACCAGTGGGCGGACTGACTCGGGCTTTGCCCTCGGTCTTCGACCGCCGTCGCTCCGCTCCGTCGCCTGAACAGCGTTACTGTTGATCGAACCGAAGGCGGTTCTCGTCGACCAAAAGCACAAATAAAAAATGCCCACCTAAAAAGGTGAGCATTTTGTATTTGGTACCAGTGGGCGGACT
>TARA_B110000902_G_scaffold33974_1_pt1 | contig 11695 bp, 7 predicted proteins | sample TARA_B110000902 | Tara Oceans TARA_B110000902 (sample SAMEA4398009) | marine metagenome | biome: Polar Biome; feature: [SRF] surface water layer (ENVO:00010504); material: water (ENVO:00002006), including particulate matter (ENVO:01000060) such as... | depth 5 m | reverse complement strand
TTACCTTTTGCTGTAGAATGATTAACCAAATACTTTAATTTAACCACCTCCCAATGCTCAGGAATCTCCCCCAGCCATTCAATACCAGAATCTTTTAGTTTTACATCTTTATTTAACCCTTTGGTTACTGCTTCGTTAATAATGGCTTGGCGTTGCTCTTTTAGTTTTTTTATGAGTTCTTCTTTTTGAGCAATGATAGTATCTATTAAACCGGTTTTGTAGTCTAGGTATTTGATTATTTGGGTTTGTTCAGTTAATGAAGGCAAAATAAATTTACAAGACTTAACATCTTCTTTATTCAGCTTAGGTTGAGCAGATGATGTAGCCTTATCCAATAACTGAGAATGCAGATAATAGGAAGTTAGTGCTATGTAAGCATATTTCTCATTAAGTGTTTCTTTAAACTTCAAAAGAAACATATTTGGTCCAAGGGAAGCTTTATTTTGAAAATTTTCAAAAACCCAAGCTAAACCTGCATATGCTCCAACATTAGCAAGAAGAATCTCTCCACCAAAAAGCTCTGATTTTTTCAAGTATTTATGAGAATGTTCATTTAAATAAACTCCTTTATTACTGAAATTAGCTCTCAAATCTGTCAGTCTAATCAATCTGGAAAAGCCATCCTCTAAGTAATTAACATTTTTAGCTAAATCACCAAAAGAACCATTGGCTGTAAAATCAGTCAAAACGTCTATTAAATATCGAAAATTAACCACCTTCCAATTTTCTGGAATTTTTTCAACTCTAATAATACCACTATCCTTATATGTCTCGTATCTTATCATCTTTATGATATCAAATCTTTTAAAAGGTCCTTGATACTTTTTTCTAAGTATACAATTTCGGTTTTCACCTCACTGGCGGCACGCAGTGGTTTGTACTGGTAAAAGTATTTGGTAAAGTTAAGCTCATACCCAATTCGTGTTTTGTCATAATCTATCCAGGCATCTGGCGCGTGGGGCAGTACTTCATTTTTAAAATACTGATCTACATCTTGGTTTAAAGGCACACTCTCTGTGTCTCGCTTTTTGGTGTCCGGTTTGAATGCTTTTTTCAAAAATGCTTCAATCTCCTTAATATCTTTTTTACTATGTTTTGCAGTGTAATCGTCGTAAATTTCTTTTGCAGGGATACCCTCTAATAGAGCAGGGTCAAGATTCGTGGTGTCTTTAATAACTTTTAAGTTACCTTCTTCATCCACAGTAACTGGTGTACTAGATATGTAGTCTCCGCGATTAGCTGCGTTTTTAAAATGCTCAATTTCCTCTATGAGTCCTAGTAACTGACCCGGTGTTTTATCTTTTAATTCTGGATTTTTAAAGCAGTTAAATGCCTCTTTTAAATCATTTACCTCTACCATGCTCATCTCTGGCTGCTCTATGGTTAATTGATAGTAGCCAAAGTATTCGTTATCGAATATTTTACTATGGGCGCTTTCCTCAAAGTTTGTATATAGCTCTAGTAATTGCTCAATGTGCTTGCTGGTTATTTCGTTACGTTTGTTACCCAAACTCTTTTTGTTGGGCTGGCAGAAAAGGTGGCTTTGTTTTTCTTTTCCATTTACGGTTATTGTTTCTGTGGCATTGCCATCAATAAGCTGAATTTTCCCTTTGCGTTTTTTATCTTTTTTATTGGTTAAAAACCAGATATAGGTATTGATACCGGTATTGTAGAATAAATCATTGGGTAAGGAGACAATACATTCTAGCATATCGTTTTCTATAATCCAACGGCGTATTTCACTTTCTCCACTACCGGCACTTCCTGTAAATAGGGGAGAACCATTGGTAACCACGCCTATACGAGAGCCCTCGCGTTCCATTTTAGAGATCATGTGCTGTATAAACAGTAATTGACCATCATTAATTCTTGGAGTTCCTGCATAGAATCTTCCAGCAGGGTTTAGAGCTTCATTTTCAATAAAATTTTTGTCTTTTTTCCAGGTTACACCATAAGGGGGGTTGGCCATCATATAATGGAATTTTTTATCAGGAAATTGATCCTGGCTAAAAGTGTTCCCTAATTTTATATTGTTGGCGTCTTCTCCGGTAATCAAAGATTCTGATTTTGCAATAGCGTATGATTGCTCGTTTAATTCTTGTCCGTAAGTAACAATAGTTGGTTTGTGTTCACTGTCTTTACAAACCTCTTCTAGGATGTGTTTTTTACCTAAGTTTACCATACCACCAGTACCACAGGCGCAATCATAAATAGTACGGATTATCCCTGGTTTTGTTAGGTTTTCTTTCTCACCGGCAAACAAAAAGGCATTCATAATACCAATAACGTCTCTTGGTGTGAAGTGCTCTCCGGCAGTCTCGTTAGATTGCTCGTTAGAAATACGTATTAGTTCTTCAAATACATAACCCATACCGTGGTTATCAACCGCTTTTGTATGTAAATCAATTTTACAAATAGCATCAATCATTTCATAGAGTAAACGATTTTTACTTAGGCGTGCTATAATTTTTCCAAATTGAAAACTCTCTAGTATTTCTCTTACCTCTGGATTAAAACCGTTGAGGTAATTGTTAAAGTTTATCTCAATATATTGAGGTTCATCTTTTAAAGAGAGTAGGGTATGTTTTGAGGTATTGTAGAATTTTAAACCACCTGCAGCTTTTCGCAATACTGGGATTAGCTTTTCTTCAGATAATTTATCATGAAATTTATTAAAATTATCTCGTACTTTTTGGTTTACCGGTTCTAGAATACAATCTAAGCGGCGCAGTACTACAAAGGGAAGTACAACATCTCCTATTTCATTTTTCTTAAAGGTGTCTCGCAATACATCGTCTGTAATTTGCCAGATGAATCCTACCTCTACTTTACTGTTTTGATTGCTCATATTTTGTTTTACTATCTTTATTTCTTATTGACTCTGCAAATATATGTTTAATGTGTGCACTGTTAGTGCGCAGATTAAAAATTTAAGTAACTTGATATTTTATCGCCCTCAATGTTTTCCGGATTCTTATCTATAATGCCTTGTAAATCTTTTAAAAGATCTTTAAATAATTGGTGATTTTCTTCTCTCGCATTACTAGAATAGGTGATTTCTTTGCCTTTGGTTATTTTTCTACCTGCGCCGTCCCAGAAATTAAAACTATCCCCAGAATATATCCTATTGTAATTTGTTAAAATTGTTCTATCGTGCTCCTTACGAGTTTTGATAATGGTTGCAGTACCTTTTTTTCCTGTTGCATTTTTTATACAAGTTTTTATCTGTTTAAGAATTTCAGTTTCATCATCATCTATTTGCTCTGGGTGTGCATACACCACAATATTTACTTTTGCTTGACTATTGTTCATTAATACACTCAAATAGCTTAATAAATTGGTGTTAAAAATTTCTTTGTTACTTAAAATATAGTTATCTACTATTATGATATCCGTTAGAGGTAATGAAAAATCTTTTATATCATCCCAATTACGGAAACCTTCGCCATTTATTCGCCATTTTTTTTCAAATAGATAGTCATCTTGATGAAAGAATAATTTGTTAATTAGATTTATTTCTTCACCTAATTCTCCTAAAATAATTGAACCAGATTCAATTAGCTTATTGCAATCAGTATCATTTATCCAGTAAATTGAAGATAATTGATTAGAATTAAAATCATTTGTTGAATTAGACTTTAATGGTCGATTTGGAAAATTATTTTTAAATGTAATTTCTGTATTGCCAACACCACTTGTTAATAATTGGATTAGTGGTAAAAGGTTTTCATTAGCTTTTAACCTGTCTTTTGAAAAATTAAATTTTAACCCCAATTGCCTCTTTAGTAATTTTAAGGTGTCTTCATACAAAGAGTTCTCTTTTTGATTTAAAAAAGATTCTAAATTAAGTTCGTCTATATATATATCCATTTTATAAAATATCAAATGCTAGATCAGAACTCACCTCAAAAAAACCTTTTTTAAACTCATCCATAAATTTTCCATCTTTTCTGTACCTCATTTCGTATGGTTTATCACTAACTGGAAAATAATAAGTTTTAAAAGGGTTGGGATTTAAGGAATCTTTGTCTCCATATTTATTTTTATTAACCAGTACTTGGGATTTTCTAATTATGTATTCTGAGTGGGTTTCCACAATAAAGTTAAAACCATATTCTTTATTTACTTCATGGAAAAAATCTGTCAATTTTGACTGCAATGCAGGATGCATATTTAGTTCAGGCTCTTCTACCAATAGCGTTAAAGCCTTTTTCTCTTTTTTATTAATTCTTATTAAACTTGCTATTTTTAATATTAAAACCATGGCCTGTAAAGACCCCATCCCTTTGTCTGATAAATGGTTTTTGTTTCCATCATTATCTAATACATGAAATTCATAAGCCTCACCAGCATAAAATTTTATATTGAAATTATGCCCTACTTCAAATTCATTCATCCAATATTTTACAAACTCGTGTTCTTTCTCACCTTTGGTAATTTTTAATTGATAAAATTGATGAATTGCTTGTGCAAGAGAATTGTCTTTTGCTCTTAATAGAAATAAAGCAGATTGTTTTGATGGGTTTGCGCCCAGATAAAAGAAAGATTCTTTTTCTAAACTGTTTACCAAGTCATCAGCCCAAGCCTTTAATTCACTTTTTTTATTGTCTAAAGCGATAATATCTGATAATGGGGCATCTACATTATTTGTACCACAATGATTACAGATGTAAGGATTACTCCAATTTGGAAATTCTCCAATATCTTCCAAAGTAACTTCCCAAGTCAAACCACATTCTTCGCACTCAACTTTTTTATTATTCATAAATCGAGGGGCTAACATTTTATTGGATTCTTTATTTAATAAAATACGTCGCCAATCATTATTATGAGATATAAGGTTACTAATAATTTCTTTTAATTGATTTTGTTCAGCGATTACAGACTCTAGGTCAAGTACATCTTCGTTTTCCATTTTTTCATCTTCAGATTCATCTAAAGGTAAAACTTCAGCTTCTTCTTCACCATGTATTTCATCTTGTTTATTTTTGGGAACACCTTCATAAGCTGCTTTCATAAAATCCTCTCCCATCGGATACTCTACTTCATACTCAATATTTTCGAATAGTTGTTCGGGTTGCTTAGTTGTTTTTTCAAGTTTTTGTTTACGATCAATTGTCTTATTAATCTGAGCAACTATATCTAAAGCTTCTTTGGCCCCTTTATTTTTAATTGCTTTTTGTTGCTTTTTTAAACTGTCAATTTCAAAACCTAACATTGCTAGCTCTTTTAAACTCTCTAATTTATCTAGCTTTACCTTTGATTTTTTAATAATTGTAGCCCATTCTGAAAAATAATCAATTACTAGTTTATAACCATTTTCTTCATCATTCACAATCAAAAAGATAACATTTGCTTTTGTGTCATTAGTATCACCTGAAATATGACAAGTAATTTCATAATTATTTAATTTAAAACTAAAAACAATTTCTGGTTCATCAATTAAGTTACACTTTGCCCTGCCAAATGTTACAATATTTGCATCTTCTAAAACATTATTATCAAAAGAGAAGGTATCTCCTAATTGATTTTGTAAATAATCCATAATTAATAGTAACGCCTTCACCATGGTAGATTTTCCAGAATTGTTTCTACCAACCATATACGTGATATTACCAAATTCTAATTGTGGAAATTCTTCAAACCTCCTGAAATTTTTAAACCCTATACCTTTTGTATTGTTTTTCATACTGCAAACATATATTTAAACTATGCATTTATTCTGCACACTTATATTTTTTTATCAATTGTTGGATTCTATCTTGAATTTTATCACTTAGATTTCTTGGTTCAATAACTTTTATCTTCTCACCGTGTTGAAGAATTAACGATTCTAACTCATAGTTTGGTATGAGTTCTAATTTAATATCTGTAAAGTCATCTGTTTTATTCATTACTTTTTGAGAGCCGTGAATAGGTTTTGTCTCTATGTATGGCCACAAACTTTTATCGATTCTAAGAATAATATTTGTAGGTTCTGATTTTTCATTAAAAGTTACACCAATAATATCCTCAAAATACTCTTTAAAATCAATATCAGTTTCAATAAATATTTTTTCTAATACATTAATGTCAATTAATCTATCTAGTGCTAAATTAGTGATATTTTCAAACACAGGATTTCTCCCAAATACAAACCACCGGTTGTTATATTGCTTTAGATAGTAGGGGTGGAACTCTAAATTAGTTTCTTTTTGATTTCCAAAGCTTTTATAAACAATAGACAATGGAGTTTTGTTTGTAACTGCGTGGTAGAGTTCATTTATAAATTCTTTTCCTTTAAGAAATTCATTTTGGTCAAACTCTATAATTTGATTTGCTTCTTCTCCAAATTCAAAGGAGGCTTCAAGCCTGGTTGTCATACTCTCTATCCATTCAAATTGTGGCAAGCCTTTAAACCTATTTAATGTAACTAGTGTTTCTTTTAATTCCTGTGCCTCAGACTCTGTAAGGGGTTGATTGTTAATCGTAAAATTAATGTCTGAATAAAAATAATATACTTTTCTGCCAATTTTGTCTTTCTCTATAGGAGCATCATAACCATTTTCGCTTTGCATAAACGCTATATCATCATAAAGCTGACGTTTTTTGACACCTTCTGAATTTCCAGAGAAATTATATATAGCTTCATTACAAGCCTCAATTAAATCATCAATAAAATATCTTCTAACGTTGTTTCGAAAGCATTTATCTAAAGCTTGATATCTAATTATTTGATATTTGTTTTGTGGCATTTAGTTAGTATGTGTCTACAATTGGTTTTTATTGATTGTTGTCTATTTTGGTTTCTACTAGATATGTGTTTCTAGGGTCTTATTTTCTACTATTAAAGCTCTTCCAACTTATCAAAAGCCTGTTCAATAAGCTCCATGATGTCATCAAGTTGATTCAAGTTCTCGAAAGCAACTTCTACATCTCCATTTCCCCATCTTCCTAAACCGGTAATATCTTTACAATAGCCTTTAGGGTCAGTAATATCAGAAAACGCAATGTTTAAAGACAATCTTAGTCTCGATTTCTGAGGCACAATATCAACAAAGTTTGTAGAAGATTTATAGGCGATGTATAATTTTTTGTACTCTTCATGTACTGATGAATCAATATTCAGTATTCTTTTTTTTAATGCCTCATAGAGTTCGATCATATCACCTTTTAAATAATCATAGGCATCAATAGAGTAGGTAGCAGAAGATTTCACTTCTGGCCTATAATATTCTAATTGCTCTTCTGTTAAGACAGCTGATTTCCATATATTAATTGCTTTAACTGATAATTCTTTTGCTCTATTAAGAATATCTTCTTCCCGCCAAAATTCAGTTTTTCTAAGAAAATCATTTAAGCGTATAGGAGAGTCATTGAATCCTCCTTCTATTGTTTTCTTATGTTTAAATGGTCTATCTGAAAGCTCTGAGTTGTATGCGGTCAAGGTAAGATTACCAATTGTATGTAAGTAGTTTTCTTGAATAGCCTTCCAGTTCTCTCCAAGCATACTTCTCCACTCTTGAGATAAGTTTGAATTTTGAGGCATTACGTGTTCAATCGTATAATTATCCACATTTACCAGTTCCTTTCGTTTAAAGTTTTCCAACTTACTTAATAAATAGTTTCTACTTCTAAAATTATAAACGTCTTTCATTACAATCTCTTTTTCAAATTCAGAATCTGTAGGGAAACGTTTGTAACTTTCTAGTAATTGAAGGGAAGCTTTGACACTCTCGATATACTTATCTTTTTGAATAGTTTTATATAAATTTGAGAAGGTCTTATTCATGCTATTTGTAGGTATTCCACAAATAGCTCTCCTGAAGACATAACTCTCTATAAGTGAGATGATTTCTAATAATTCAATTTTAGAGATCACTTTATCTTTATAGTCATTATATATGGGTAAAAAGTATGGATAACTTACACCAACTTTCAATTTCGATATACTCTTGAAAGCCAAATTTATCTCAGTATCTGGCTCTTTATGGAGAACGATTTTTACATAATGATTCGAAAACTTGTATATATCTTCTACTACTTCTTTGATTGATTTTGGAGCATTGTCACCTTGCACATAATTTTTAAAAGAGTCATATACCATGTCTATTTTAGGGATCGATCCAGTTTTTACAGACAAATAATCTCTCATGAACCAATCGAAATATGTTGAGTAATCATTTCCATAGCTTTGCTCCATAGGATACCAGAAACGTTCGTACAACTCTTTTTGAAGGTTAACTTCTTGCCCCATTAGAATATAGTTTCGAATCAAATCAGCATGGGATAAATCTAGCCCAGTGCTATTAAGGCTTTCAAATATTAATTGGGGATTATCCTTGTCCTTTTCTAATGCAACATCTACAATAAAAAGGCGTTGTATTCCATTGTAAATATCTTCTGCATTATCCTTATTAATTTTCGACTTAAAGTAGTTGAAGTTTTCATATACACGTTGCGAGTGATCTTCGTTTAATGGAACTCCCTTTATCAAATCAATTAACGTTTCTTTATCTTTTCTAGTTAATAATAATTTATACCTCAAATTACCTTCCTCCTCTGCGTTCAAGAGGTAATAATTTTGAAGCTTAGTAAAGTTGGTTTCTATTTCAATGTCATTCTCCTTAACAAATTCTGCAATAGCAGCAATCATTAGTGATACTGTAGTTAAACGTTGCTGACCATCTATGACCAATAATTCTGGAACATCTGAAACCGTATGAATACCTTCTTGAAAATAGACTATGGATCCTATAAAATGTCCAGGCACTGAAGGGTCTTTGCTAATGCGAATAATATCCTTTAAAAGTTTTTCGCATTGAGCAATTTGCCAGCTATAAGTTCGCTGGTAAATAGGAATAACAAATTGCTTTGGTCCTTTTAGTACACTTAATAGATTTGCTGAGGATGCTTTCATAAATATTCCTTTTCTAATTTCATTTTACTTTAATCGTCTTTTTATCAATACAGCCTGCCCATTGATTAACATAGGCAATAACCAATCTCTGGAGTATGTTAGTTTTACTCCCCAAGGTTTGTTACAAGCCCTTCTTCTTGATTTTCTTTATATAAAAACTCTGATTTAAAAGCTACCAAAAGACCTCCTTTTGCAACGCTGTAGTCCAAACAAATTGCTTTATTGTTTTCAATTACAGGATTTCCTTTTAGCCAGTAATGCCCAAAAAACACCACTTTTTTATCTAAATAACTATAGTAATCACTGTGGAGTAGGGGTTTATCATATATTTCTGCTGGACATTCCATCATTATATCACCATGTAATTTTCTTCTTTCATTTGGTTGCCACCATTTCACTCTACAATCAAAGCGTTCTGTTCCATCTTTATCTTTAAATGAGATTCCGTCTTCTAATTTAGTCTCTTTTCCTTTAAGGAGTTCTTCAATAACCATGCAGGCTTTATGCTGTTTATTTGTAGCGTTATCCATAAATTCTACATCAAATCCAGTAAAGTTATTTTTAATCCAGTTTACATGAGTTTGATCCCAGCAGGCATGAACTGCTCTAAACTCATCAAATTCCAAATATATTGGTAATGCTTTAAACCACTCTAAAAAAGTTTCCCACTCCTCAGGAAACTTATGAAACTGCTCTAATGTAGCGTAATGTTGTCTTATTTTACTAAAATCATGTTTTCTATAGTACCCACCTGTTTTGGTATTTTTGGTATGAAACGCAATTGCATTAAACTCATGATTTCCCAAAATAGCTTGAGCATTTCCGCTGTCACACATGTTTTTTACGATGTGTAATACTTCTCTAATTTTTGGGCCTCTATCAATAAAATCACCTAGAAAAACAACTTTTCTTTTTTGGGGATGGCAGTAGATATTATTTTCTAATTGATACCCCAATTTTCTAAGTAAAGCCTCTAACTCATCTGCATGCCCATGGATATCTCCAATTATATCATATTTCATTCAAATAATTTTAATTAAAAAATAGACAAACCACAGGCCTTTCTAAAATCATGCATTTTACCATCAGGATCAACATAAGTAATTAAAACTTCTTTTTTATCACGTTGTTGTATGTTTTTCAAGTTTCCCCTCCATTTGTTTATTACTGCCATTGAAATATCATCAGTAATAACGGTCATTTTCATAGTTGTATCTATACAATCGCCTTGCATGTGCTGAATAATAATTGGCAGCATTTTATCTAAGCTTACCATTTCAGATTTTTTCATCCATTTAGCTTTAGGTGGAGCTTTACTTAAACACATAAATACAGCTGCTTCTCTACATCCAATCGATTTATTTCCAGGGTAAAAATTAATTTCATCAGGGTGGATTCCTAGTCTTTTTAAAAAATCAGAAAAATTTCTTATTTTCATTCTTCCATCAATATTTTCACTCCTATCAATGTAATCATCTTCAGAATTACCCCATAAAGTATCAATAATATTTTTTGTTAGTCTTTGTAAATTCATATCGTATTTATTTTTGGTTATTTATTATTTCACCTTAACCTGCCTATTCATTAAAATTGGTAATAACCAATAATTTAGTTGGGTTAGTTTTTGATTTCACTTTAAGTTTTTTATCTATTATTCTTAAAATTCTCTGCCTGCTCAAATATCTCTTTGTAAACCTCATCCTTATCGACTGGAGGATAGCCATTTTCAGCTAAGAGAATGATTAAACCTACTTTTAGTTCTGCTTTTATATCTGCTCGTTGATTCCAGTCTGTATATTTTGCTTTATCGTCTACGACTACTTTTACTTCTTTTGCTAAGTATAATAATTTGTCTCCTGGATAATTAAAATCATACTTGACACAAAGAGTTTTTAGAATATCATAAAAGGCTTTTTCTTCAAAGTCAATACCTAAATCTTTGAAGGAGTCTTTCTCTTTAACTAGCTCATGGTAAAGTTCAATTATTTCATCTGTAAAGTCTTCTAAAACTTCACTTTGTAGAACATCAGGCTTTCTTTCATTGTATGAATCAACCAAAGTTTTCATCTTCTTTGAGAAGTCTATCGCTTTAACTTTATTGACTTTTTTGAACTCCTCTATCGACTTTGCCAATAGCTGTTGCAATAGTTTAATCTTTGTATTCGGTAATTTGATTTTGTCAATTTTAGCTAAGTAATCTGGATCAAAAATATTTATCTGAGTATCGCTGCCGTCTCCAATTTTAAAAATCTCTTCTACACCTTCACTTTGAATGGCTTCTTTTACCATTTCACGCACTTTAGCATTCATTTGGTCAGTATCTGGGGCAACTCCTTTTGTGAGTTTAAATATGATTGAACGCACAGCTATATAAAAATGAATATAATCTCTTTGAGATTGCGAAAATTCTTGACTTCCACAACAAATATCATAAGCAGATTTAAGGCGTTTCATTAACTCCATAAATCGCTTTTCTAAATCCTGAGTAAGCTGGACAAATTCTGATGCTTTGTTTAGGCAGTTTAATTGTTTTAAGGACTGACCTGTGAAGTAGTCCGAGGTGTCAAATTGGTGAAAAATATTCGCCAACAAATCAAGCATGTCTTTAACAATAACCACCGAACTAGCAATGTCTTCAAAATTACTGCTATCTACTTTAGAATATTGCTTTAACGCTTTATTCATTGAACTTTTAATGCCGATGTAATCGACAACCAAACCTTTCGATTTATTAGAAAACTTCCTGTTCACTCTAGAAATAGTCTGAATCAGATTGTGCTGTTGTATTGGCTTATC
>TARA_B110000902_G_scaffold176895_1_pt1 | contig 11739 bp, 9 predicted proteins | sample TARA_B110000902 | Tara Oceans TARA_B110000902 (sample SAMEA4398009) | marine metagenome | biome: Polar Biome; feature: [SRF] surface water layer (ENVO:00010504); material: water (ENVO:00002006), including particulate matter (ENVO:01000060) such as... | depth 5 m | reverse complement strand
TTATAGTACAGGTGTGTTACACTTGTATTTGCTTCTTGCTTGCTGCCGGCAGATATTTCTAACGGGTCAGTCATGTACTTTCTACTCAGCTTCACCATGTCTGGTGGCATAGTAGCCGAGAAAAGAAGTGTTTGTTTTTCTTTTGGCGTGTTGGCCAAAATGGCATCCAGGTCTTCTGCAAAACCCATGCTTAGCATTTCGTCTGCCTCGTCCAATACAAGAAATTCTACACCTTCTAGGTTCAAGCGGTTTCGCTTAATAAGGTCTAGTGTACGACCAGGCGTACCTACTACTACATCACAACCACGCTCTATGTTGCGTATTTGGCTAGTGATATCTGCACCACCATATACGGCTACTACTTTAAAACCGGGTATGTTTTTACTGTAGCTTTTGATGTCTTCAGCTATTTGCAAACCAAGCTCTCTTGTAGGACTTAGTACGATGCATTTAATACCTTTTTTGCTGGTGTCAATCTGGTTGAGGACGGGCAAACTAAATGCCGCCGTTTTTCCTGTACCTGTTTGTGCAAAAGCAATAAGATCTTGCTTGGATTCTAAAATTTTGGGTAGAGCTAGCTCTTGGATTTTGGTTGGATTGACATAACCCAACTCTTCTATGGCACTTAAAATCTCTGATTTTAAGCCCATTTCTTTAAATGTACTCATTGTTCTTCTATATGTTTAGTATAGCAATAGAGCACATTTCTAAATCCTTATTCGACTAAGGGTTTTTATTCTGACAGTGGTGCTCCGCTGCTAAAATTAGGTGCAAAGGTAATGAATAAGTTCAGATTTGGGTCACTATACGTTTAAATTCAACCTATTGGACGAATTGTCTGTACTATATCATGGGTCTCTTGCCTAGCTTTTTGATGTAAACTTAACGGAAAACAGTAGGGTAGTCCTTACCCACAAGAACTCATCTTAAGTATTAACCTCCTAGTAGCCTTTCGCAGCAGATAGCCGTGGCCATAGCTGCATTTAGGCTCTCGGTAGGGCCATTGCCCGGTATGGTGATGGCTGTGTGCGATAGTTTCTCTAAAAGCTCTGGTTGTATGCCATTGGCTTCGTTGCCTATGAGCAGTACACCACTCTCGCTTTTGGGTAGTGTACGGATATTCTCTCCATTGAGCAGTGTTGCAAAGACGGGTTTGTCTGCTAGTAGCACTTCCAGCTCGCCTACTATTACATTTACTCTAAGGAAGGAGCCCATGGTGCTTTGTATCACCTTACTGTTGTATAGTTCTACGGTATCACTGCTGCAGTATATGGTAGAAATGCCGTACCAGTCTGCTATGCGTATGATGGTACCCAGGTTGCCCGGATCATTGATGCCATCCAAGGCTATTTGCCAAGCAGACGGCTCTGTTGGTCTGTTGTAAAACTGAGCGATGGCCAGTATTTCTTGTGGGTTTTTGAGGTGCGATATAGCGGCAAACTCTTCCGTACTTATAAGCTCAAAATCTGCCTCAATCTTGTCTCCGTTGCTCTCCAAAAAGGCAGGAGTGCATAGTATAGTCTCCACCGGCCAATCACTTGCTGCTAATTCGTTTACAGATTTTAGACCTTCAACGACAAATAGACCATACTTTTGTCTGAACTTTTTAGAACGCAATTGTTGGTACTGTCTTATATTGGCTTTACTTGGCAATGGATTTCGTCTATTTTGAACGCAAAACTAAAATATTGTCTCATACTTTTGGGAATGTGGAGCATTACTGCGTGTAATATTACACGTGTAGTGCCTGCCGGCGAGCAGTTATTGGTGGATAATAAGATAGATCGCAGAGATTCTAAAGGAATAGACTTGGGTGATGAGCGGGATAATCTAAAGCAGCAACCCAACAGAGAACTTCTTGGGTTTATTAAATTTCATCTTTGGGCGTATCAGTACGGAAACAAAGGGCTAGGGGTAGGCAAGAAAAAACGTGGATTTCGCAGATTGATGGAAAAAGTAGGCGAAGCTCCATCCCTTATTGATAGCAATAAAATGGAGTTGTCTGCCAAGCGATTGTCCGAATACTACTTCAGCAAGGGCTATTTAGAAAATGAAGTAACCTATTCGGTCATACCCAAAAAATTGTTCAAAAAAAGAGCGTGTGTGACGTATAATGTGAATCTAAGAGCAGTGCATTCCATTCATAGTCTGAAATATGTCAGTGCATCGCGTGCGATGGATCAGGAGATGCTTGCGTCGCGTAATCAACAGAAGATAAAAATAGGTCAGCGACTGGATTTTGAGAAAATTGAAGCAGAACGTGACCGCTTAAATAATCTTCTCCGCAACAAGGGTTTTTACTATTTCAATAAATCATTTATTGATTTTCAGGTAGATACGAACCAGCGTAGGCTGAGTGCAGATGTAGTGGTAAATATTCGGAACAGAAAAAACAGGGAGCCGCACTACAGGCAAACCATAGAAGAAGTGGTCGTTCGTATAGGCGATGCAGATGGTAAAGATACCCTTCTGTATAGAGGATTGCACTTCTTGGAGGGCAGCTACTACATTAAACCTATAGCTCTTAGTAAAAGTATAAATTTTCGCCCAGGAGACTTCTATAATGCTAGCGATGTTCAGAAAACGTATAGCAACTTACTCTCCATGGGCTTGTTTAATTTTGTGACAATTCGTTTTCAACCTTCTCAGAGTGATAGCCTTAGCAAACTAGCAGTGGAGATCATACTACAAACAGCACCCAAGCATGATTTTACGTGGGAACCTCAAGCCATTGTTACGGCACAAGGAGATGGTATTGCCACCAATCAACAAAACAATATATTTGGTAGCGAGCAGAGTGCGGGTATTGCCAACGTATTTTCATTGGCCAATAGAAATGTTTTTGGCGGCGGAGAGACCTTCAGCATTAGTTCCTTTACGGCACTAGAAACGCAACTGAAACGGGATAATGATGACGTGGTGAACAGTTTTAGGCAGAGTATCAATATGGAGCTTGCAATCCCATCACTCGTATTCTTTGAGCGAAAAGGGTTAAGTCAAATTGTGGTAAAGAAGAGCACGCGATTCAATGCTTCATTTTTACATGATCAAAATATTAATTTCTCCCGAAATGTGATACCGTTTAGCTTCACATATGCATTTACCCGCGGTAAAACATCCTTTAACATTACACCTTTTAGACTCAGTATTAATCAGGCATCTGTAGAAGGAGACTTTCTGGCAACGCTGGATCCTAGTACCCGTTTCTACACCACACAGCTGCTTACCAATAACCTAATCGCAGGCCCTACAGCATCGGTCTATTGGACCAATGAAACGACCAGTCCGCTAAAATACTGGCAGATACGCTCCAATGCAGTAGAGTTGTCGGGTAATCTAGCTTCTGTATACTTCAATGCATTTACAGATCAGCGGGGGATTAATAAGGAAATAAGACTTACAAAGGACATTGCCATTAAATATTCTCAATATGCACGTTCAGATATAGATGCGAGTTACAACCATATCATAGACGAGAACAATGCATTGGCCTATCGACTGTACGCAGGAGCAGGAGTGCCGTATGGCAATACAGCGTTTTTGCCTTTTGAGCGAAGGTTCTTTGTAGGCGGAGGAAGTAGCCTGCGAGCGTGGAGACCTAGAACAATAGGACCCGGTAGCTACAGCGATAGTGCGAATGATATTCGTATAGAAAAAACAGGCGAGTTAATGCTTCAAGGTAGTGCCGAGTTTCGGTTTGATATCATCGATAAATTGGTAGATGGAGCAGTGTTTGCCGATGCAGGAAATATCTGGAATTTTAGACAAGATCCCAATTTTGAGAATGCAGAGTTTCAATTCGATCGATTTTATAAGGAGATAGCACTCAATTCTGGAATAGGATTGCGGTTTGATTTGACGTACGTAGTATTCCGTACAGACTGGGGTATAGCCTTGCACGATCCTTCCAAATTGGAAGGCAATAAATGGGTGATTCAAGATTTTTTTACAAATAGGTGGGTTTTTGATAATACGGCGATTAATTTTGCCATAGGATTCCCATTTTAGTCCGATACAACATTTAGCATAACATGAAGAAAAATAGACGACTCGCAGCAAAAGGTTTTGGAATGATACTACTCATGGGTGTAATGCTATCTGCCTGTAAGGATAAACCTGGAGGTGGCGGTCTCAACTTTTTCTCGTTGCAAGATGATATCACCTTTGGTGCTCAAGTAGCAGCAGAGATAGAAAATGATCCGAGTACATATCCCATACTGGATAGTGCACAGAATGTTGCTGCGTATGCCTTCTTGTACGATATTAGAGACAGAATACTCAATTCGGGTAACGTGGTTCATAAAGATGATTTTCAGTGGCAACTGCGTCTCATTGGCGACGACAGTACCCTCAATGCATTTTGTACACCAGGCGGATATATTTATGTATACACAGGCTTAATCAAGTATTTGGATTCTGAAGATCAGTTTGCAGGTGTAATGGGCCATGAGATAGCACACGCAGATGAGCGACATTCTACGGCAGCACTCACCCGTACGTATGGTATAGATGTATTGCTTAGCATTCTACTAGGAGACAATCAAGGTACGCTTACGCAAATAGCCAAAGGACTAAGTAGCTTAAGCTACAGTAGAGGAAACGAGAGCGAGTCGGATATGAGAAGTGTGGAGTATCTGTACCCAACGGAGTATGATGCACGCGGAGCAGCACGCTTTTTTGAGAAATTAGAAGCACAAGGTGGTGCGAGTGGTCCTCAGTTTCTGAGTACACACCCAAACCCAGAAAATAGAGTAGAAGCAATATTTGCTCATTGGGAAAGTCTAGGAGGAAAGGTAGGAGAAACGTTTGAAGCTCGCTATAAGGAGTTTCAAAACAACTTACCATAGTCGCTGGATTACATTTATTAGATTTTAAAAGTTTAGAGAAAATATGGAATTAACCGAGAGTGGTTATGAGGTGGGGGGAGTAAACCTACTAAGTATAGCCCAAGAATTTGATACACCTGTATATGTGTATGACGCAGACCAGATAGTAGCGAACTATCATGAGCTTAAAAATGCGTTTAAAGGGGTGGACGTAAAGCTAAAATATGCGTGCAAAGCCTTAACCAATATCAATGTCTTGAAACTCCTCAAAAACGAAGGTTCTGGACTTGATACCGTAAGCATAGAAGAAGCGAAACTTGGTCTGCACGCAGGGTTTGAGCCGAGTGAAATACTCTTTACACCAAACAGTGTTTCTTTTGAAGAAATACAAGAAGCAGTAGCACTGGGACTGATTATCAATATAGACGAGTTGAGCTTATTGGAACGATTTGGCAATGAGTATGGTAATACCGTATCCTGTTGCATACGTCTCAATCCACATATTATGGCTGGTGGCAATAGTCATATATCTGTTGGTCATATAGATAGTAAGTTTGGTATCAGTATATACCAAGTACCACACATCAAGCGAATCGTAGATGCACTCAATATTCATGTGAATGGACTGCATATGCACACTGGTAGCGATATCTTGGATGCCGAGGTTTTCTTAAGGGGTGCAAAATTATTGTATGAAGCAGCCAAATCCTTTGACAACCTAGCGTTCATGGATTTTGGGAGTGGTTTTAAAGTAAAGTACAAAGAAGGAGACATCACTACAGATGTCAATGATATTGGGGCTAAAATAGTAGAGAGTTTCAAGGTGTTTTGCAAAGAATACGGAAGAGACTTGGAGTTATGGTTTGAGCCAGGGAAGTATTTGGTGAGCAATTCTGGTGAATTTCTGGTAAGCGTAAACGTAGTGAAGCAAACAACGTCTACCGTTTTTGCAGGAGTCAATTCGGGACAAAATCACCTTCTCCGTCCAATGATGTACGACGCCTATCATCACATTACCAACCTGAGCAATCCTAAGGGTACGGGCCGCATCTATTCTGTAGTAGGCTATATCTGTGAGAGTGATACACTTGGGTATGATAGAAGGTTGAACGAAGTGCGTGTGGGCGATGTACTGGCTATTAGTAATGCAGGTGCCTATGGATTTAGCATGAGTAGTAATTATAACTCAAGACTGCGGCCTGCAGAGGTGCTAGTGCACAAAGGCAAAGCACACCTTATTCGCAAACGAGAAAATTTAGATTATTTACTTGAAAACCAAGTAGAGTTAGACTTATCGTAGACTAAAGCTTTTGCGGTCTAGCAATTGGTTGTTGTGGTATAATTCTACACGGTAGTCTCCTTTTGCATACTCGGCTGGGTGCTGGTAGTAGTAGATTATTCCTTTTTCGGTGCCATCGTACTGCATTGTGTTTTTTAGAGTGTAGAGGTCGCTCGTGTCTGTTAGCTTCCGTGTGTTTTGAGTAAGTACCGTGCCATTTGGGGCTATTATTCGGATGATGATTTCTTTTGTTTCTTGCTCTGTAAAGTCACTGCCCAGTACAGTAAAGTTAATTTTGAGACGCTCTACTTTACGGGCTTTGTCTATTACTTCTTGCTCGCCCTTACGTCTGCGTATAGGCTCTACCTTTAGCCCCGTTATTCGGATACTACTGGCTGTGCTAAGTCGCTTATTAAGAACCTTATTTTCGATCATCAAACTGTCTTTTTGTATACCTAGCTCACTTACTTTTAGTGCTCTTTGTTGTGCAATTGCTTGAGAAGCCTTGTATTCTTTTTGTGCTTGCTCAATCTCGGTTATATAAGTGGCATTGCTTTGCTTTAGGGCAGCGATTTCTTTATGTGCTTCTAGCAAGCTACGTGGTTTGTCTACACTAGCAACGCCTTCTTCACCATTGAGTAACTTGGTGATACGGCGGTGTGCTGCTAACAAAGCACGTTTTTTATCCTCTAGCTGTTTGCGTAGCTCATCTTTTAAATCTGTGTGAGCAAGGTTTTCATTTATGCGGTCTTGCAATTGGTGTTGTATATTATCCAGACGTACCTGCATAGAGTCTTTATCAAGCTTAAGAACACTGTATGCTAGTATAAGTTCTTCGTTTTGATCCTGTACCTTCTTAGCATTTTTTGCATATTTGAGAAACAGGAAAGCAGACAACCCTAGAGATACCAAGAAGAGAAAAATAAACACGGGCAGTGATTTACTTTTTACTGGCTGTTGATTGTTGACTTCCATTTTTTAAGGTGTGTTTCATTACAAAAATAGCTATAATTAAAAAAGACTGTAAGTTTGTGATAGAGAGATCGTTCCTATCATCGTTCTGGTTTTCTCTATTGGGTATTGCAAAGACTATTTTGAAAAATTTTATCTATAAATTAACGCGGTATGAATTTTGGCCATGGTATTGCATTTACTTGCCGCTATTGCCCGTGTATTTTTTTGGTGTATTGCGTACCCGCAGACTATTGTATTTTACAGCAACCAATCCAAGTATAGATATGGGAGGTTTTTTTGGTGAACATAAAGATGAAATACTGGATCTCATTCCCAATCGCCACAAAGCAGTAGGTGTTCATATCACTGAACCTATGACAGAAAAGGAATTAAACGAGGTGCTTCTAGCAAATAATCTTCGTTTTCCTGTAGTGGCAAAGCCAAATGTAGGGGAACGAGGCGATGGTGTGTGTGTGTTGTATTTAATGCACGAATTACTGGCCTACGGCCAAGAAGAAACAGACTATATCGTACAAGAGTATATAGACTACCCCATAGAGTTAGGAGTGCTTTTTTATAGGTATCCAAACGATACAGGAGGGAGAGTCTCTAGTATTACACGGAAAGAATTTTTATCGGTGAAGGGAAATGGCACGCATACTGTTGAACAACTCTTATCCCAGTCGGGCCGCAGCAAAATCTATTTGCCCATGGTTAGAAAGGAGTTTCAGGACAGGCTGCTACTCGTTCCACCAGAAGGAGAAGAATTTGTGGTGCACAAAATTGGTAATCATTCCAAAGGCACACGTTTTATTAATGCAGACGCTTACATTACAGGTGCTTTGAATGCTACATTTAGCGAGATAAACAATCAGGTAGATGGCGTCTACTTTGGCAGGTATGATTTGAAAGTACCCAGTTTTGACCATTTAGAACGTGGGGAGGATATTAAAATTTTTGAATTAAACGGTGTGAGTTCTGAGCCTGGTAGTATGTACGATCAGCAGAATGTTCTCAAAGCCTATAGTATGCTTGCTCACCATTGGCTTGCATTGGTTGAGATCTCGTATCAAAATATCAAAAGAGGGGTGGAGACTACTCCATTGCGGGTATTCTTCCGAAAAGTACGGCATCATTTCTATGGGTAAGCTATGTTTAGTTTAGCTTTATAAAAGAGAATACGATTCGTTTGTCTTCCTATTCTTTGTTGTGAAGACCTAGTTATCGTATTGCGTAAAGTCTATTTTGCCCATAAATTTTTCTTCAAGACATGTCCAAGTATCAGGTGTACGCCAATGACCTCTACCGTACGCAAATCTTGTTTTCTCCCAAGAGTCATACTTGTTGTGAAGGCTCTTTAGGTAATAGATGGCCACTTTAAGGTAGTTTCTGCGTGTTTTGCCGCCTTTCAGCTCTAGTTGATCGTACCAATACCAGTAGGTTTGGTCAATCACTTGTAAGTCTCCGTTGTCTGTGCCGCCATTTGTGTTTTGAATGTACCGCCATCCACTTTCGTTTTGTCCTATTTCTTTTACAAGGGCAAAAGGTACTCCAGCCTCTTGGCAGATAGAGTCTGCTACTTCAAGTACAGATTTAGACGTCATTGCAATCGGGGGTGTTTTACTGATCTCTTCTTTAACCGCAGCTAATGACTCATTCTTTGTAACATTTTGTCTGTTCACAAAACTTGCAGCAACTATTGCAATCAGCAATAATGAACCTACAGCGATGTGCTTGCTCAAATTTTTCATACAAATAATTTATTTTTTTATGTAGTAGCGAGATGCCACTTCATTGTTTTAACAGATTTGTTATACATATCTTTTTTAGATAGTACTGCAAATGTAGTGTTGAAATAAATTGCGAAACACTATCTGGTTACCCACACGATATGCTAGTTGCGTTAAAACGTTCAAAATTGTATACAAATAAGAATTTGGGAGAAGCCGTATTGCGTTAAAATTAGCTTTCTGTGACAAACGAAGGTGCGTGAAGCTAAAAAAGGAACTGGAAAGTCATTGCATAAAAATAATGAAAGATAGATTTCCGTATCCTTACAAAAAGGATAAATCTCAAGGTGATGTGGTATTCAGATTAGTGTGCAAGTATAAATCGTGTAAACATACAAGCCCTCTTTCATTCTTTGGGTGAAAGAGGGCTTGAGGTAATGCAAATAAGAAACTATGCCTCAGCAGTCATTCCTCTTGCACTCAAATAACGCTCTGCGTCTAGTGCAGCCATACAGCCAGTACCCGCAGCAGTAACTGCTTGTCTGTAGGTGAAATCTTGAGCATCTCCACTTACGAAAACACCAGGTATATCGGTCTTTGTGCTATCTGGATGCGTAATGATGTATCCAGCATCGTTCATTTTCAAGTATTCTTTAAAAATATCCGTGTTAGGCTTGTGGCCTATTGCTACGAAGAAACCATGTATTGGAATTTCTTTTTTCTCACCCGTTACGTTGTTAACTACACGCACACCTTCTACAGCGTGTTCTCCCAGAATTTCATCTGTTTCTGTGCTGTATAGAATTTCTACGTTTTCTAAGCTGTTTACTCTGTGTTGCATAGCCTTAGATGCACGCATCTCTTCCTTACGAACGAGCATATATACTTTCTTGCATATTTTAGACAGGTAACTTGCCTCTTCTGCTGCAGTATCTCCTGCACCTACTATAGCCACGTCATGTCCTTTATAAAAAAAGCCATCGCATACGGCACAAGCACTTACGCCACTTCCGTTTAGACGCTGCTCACTCGGTATCCCAAGCCACTTAGCACTAGCACCTGTGCTTATGATTACGGTTTCTGCTTCTATCTCCGTTTTGCCGTCTACAGTTGCAAAGTGGTTTCCTCCTTCTCTGTCAAACCTAACAGAAGTAACCATACCAAATCGTACATCCGTACCTAGTCGTACAGCTTGCTTTTTGAAATTTTCCATCATTTCTGGGCCCATTATACCGTCTGGGTATCCAGGATAATTTTCTACGTCTGTGGTAATTGTCAGTTGACCTCCGGGTTGTAATCCTTCATATACAACTGGTTTCATGTCTGCTCTAGCAGCATATATAGCAGCAGTGTATCCTGCTGGTCCTGAGCCTATGATTAGGCATTCTACTTTTTCCATTGTTCTTTAGTTGATTATAGAACGGCAAAGTAAAAACAAACTGACAGCATTTAGAATAGGAAATAGAAATTTGGGTATAAGTTTGGGTTATTGCTGCTCTGCTTTGATGATGGTATACTCCTCAGGTTTTGCTACTCCCTCAAATGTATTGGTAAGGCCATACAAAGTAGCTAGCGTGATAAGATTACCGAGCAAGAGTAGCAATAGTTCTATTGCTTTACCTTTTCTGTAAAAACATACAGCAACATATGCGTTTTTTTCTTGGTATTGAGCTCGCTTGGGCCGGTGTAGATGTAGTTTACTTTTAGCTCAGGGTGGTCTTCTTTAAAAGTCTTCAACGTATTTTCTAGCGTGTACTTATCTCCCAAAAATGGGAAATCAAACTTATACATGTTATCAGATATCTTCACACCAGCTACTGGCGTATTCTTCGTGTCCCACGTACTACTAGAAAACTGAAATAAACTAATAGATGCGATAACCGTGAGTACTATTCCTGCGATAATCGTTGTGCGAAGCATTTTGGTAGGAGCAAGGCTCACCTTGTGGTTATCGGTATTGCCAAAGTACAGGAATACTAACCAAGAAACGAGTAGTATGCACCAGAATATCCCGTGCTCTAATAGTGTGAATCTATCGCCAAATACTTGATCTCCGATGGAGAAGAAACTAAAGAGTACGAGTGAGAGGAGTATGCCTCTAGAAAACCAATGCTCTGCAGATTTTTTCTTGCTCTTAACGAGAAGGATAAGAGCGAGTAGGAAGCACACAAAAGAGGCAATTTCTACTACAGAAACTGCTGATAGTGCAGCCGTAGCAAAAATAGGATCCTTAATACCTAGTGATGCAAATAACTTAACGAAAAGCGTATAAAAGTCTGCACCTACCCAAAGTGGATATACATCTGGGATAAGCTTGTCTAGTGCCGTAGTGCCTGCGAAAAACAGCCAATGAACAAGAATGAAGTATTGAATTAGTTTACTTTCTTTCATTGCTTTGCTGTGGTTTGTATATAGATGATAAGACCGTCTGACTTGCCCAGGCGGAGTGGCTTCGGTGCGGTGTAGATATTGTCTATCTGTAGGGTAGGATTTTCGCCTAAGAATTTTTCTAATGAATTTTCGAATGCCGTACTTCCTGCTAAAAAGGGAAACTGAATCTTGTAGGTATCTTCTGTGATTTGCTCTACAGCTACAGCTTGTGTTCTATGTATGAATGAGGTATGATTATGATAAAAAATAGAAGATGTAGTAACGGTAGCAAGTACAATAGTGACAGCCAAAAATACGTTTCGCTGTTTGGCGGTAATGCTTACTTGGCTAGGAAATGGAATACGATCTATACCTGTGTATACTACCCAAGATAGAAGTGTGATAAACCAAAAAAGACCGTGCTCTAACAACTCAAAATGGTCACCAAATACTTGGTCTCCAATGGAGAAAAAAGTAAATGTAGCGAGTGTAAAGCATATACCTGTGAGAAACCACGAACGGGTAGCCTCGCCGTTTTTGGTGATGAGATGATAAAGAGCTCCTACAAAGAAGACCAATG